>OGKO01000002.1_pt1 | contig 233647 bp, 265 predicted proteins | sample 1572451 | NCBI WGS metagenome assembly OGKO01 (sample SAMEA2582089, study PRJEB24529) | metagenome | biome: Human gut stool | place: China | collected 2011 | reverse complement strand
GAACATCTTGCTTCGTACAACGGAGCTGATATGCATAAATATAATACGTTATACACTTGTACATTAAGTTGGCATGTTTTGGCCCCAACATCATGTAATTGCACTACAAAACATTCGTTATCATCACATATTCTCCGCAGACTCGCAGACTTCCCTGAATTTATCAAACTCCCGCAGGAACACATCGACGACCTCGGGTGCGAACTGCTTCCCGCGCTGTGCTTTAATTTCCTCCCTCACTTTCTCAAGAGACCATGCTTCTTTATATGGTCTTTTTGATACCAAGGCATCGAACACATCAGCGAGGGCAACACATCTTGCCGCCGGGTGAATTTCCTCCCTTTTCAACCCATGATAGCCGGTTCCGTCCCACCTCTCATGGTGCTCGTAAGCTATGACTGCACCGAGCTGCATAAGCTCACCCGGAGAATTTTCGAGCATTTTCTTTCCATAGTCGGTATGCTTTTTGACAATCTCGAACTCCTCGGGCGTGAGTTTTCCCGCCTTTTCAAGAATTTCAAGCGGGACAATAATCTTTCCGACATCGTGCATCTTAGATGCCTGTGAAATCTTCCAGCTCTCCTCCTCCGAAATGCCAAGTCCGCGGCATATTATATCCGTGTACAGCGCAACTCTCTTTACATGCGTTCCCGTATGCTCCGATTGTGACTCGATAATCTCCGACAATGACGTAAGGGTGTTTTCCTGGTCAGCATACAACTCCTTGTTTTTTAACAGAACCCTTCCGACAAGAGCCTGCATTCTGTCAGCTATGAAGTACGCTGCCACAATAAAAGCGAACATTTCAAGAAGTCTTGGCAGGATTCCATACAAAACAACCCCCTTCAAAGTCACAAGCGGCTCGTCCGGCACAACCTTCAGTGCAAAGGCAGCCAGATGCGACACGATAAGCATAGGTATAGTGAGCACCGACACATAAATGACATATCTGTTCCTGCTGTAAAGGCATGCAATGACAAGCGGAAATGACAACATAAGTATAACATGGTACGACAACACAGCATATTCCAGACCGGCCAGCACTACCAGCAGGAAAAGAATTATGTATCTCACACATCCCTTATGAATTCCCAGAATATTATACAAAAGTGTGGGAAGCATATATATTATTATTGAAGCTGCCACGACGAACATGAGCATCTTCATCTCAATAATAAATATTCCAAGCACATTCAGCAGGCCTACAATAATCATAAACGCCACGTTTATCCTGCAAGCTGCTGCCACACGTCTGTCTGCCATCTCATCGTATTCTTTTATTATCGCTCCGGAGTAATCCATATATAATCACCTTCATTTGTTAAAATCCCAGCTTCTTAAATAAATCCCCCATGCCGGTGCCCACAGTCTCATTGCTTACATACTCGACAGGCTCCTCGTCAACTTCCTTGTCAATCGCCTCGTTGACGTCCTTCATCGAAAGGCTGACCTTGCCGTTCTCAATCTTCGTTATCTTGACAGTTACCTCCTGCCCCTCCTTAAGCGCATACTTAGGATGCACAAGCTTTTTAGAATAAGGAATCTGCGAAATATGGACAAGTCCGCTCACACCATCGCCTATATCAACAAATGCGCCATAATCCTTGAGGCTCTCAACCTTTCCGTTCACTATCGAACCGACGGCAAGTCTCTTTACCTGTTCACTCCTCTGCTCATCAAGCTTCTCCTGAAGTATTTCGCGGCATGACAGCACAAGCTTCTCATTCTCCTCATCGACTGTTATGACAACAGCATCGACCGTCTTTCCAACATACTCTGCCGGATTTTCCACATAGTGGAGCGCAAGCTTCGATGCCGGAATGAAAGCGCGTATTCCTTCAAGATAGCACACAACCCCTGCGTTCACAGCCTCGGCAGCCTTAACGCTCACGCGTCTGCCCTCAGCCTTCCATTCGCGGAATTTCTCCCAAGCCGTCTCATGGCTTGCCTGCTTCTTAGATAGGACAATATTGCCGGCACCGTCATCCGTCGCAACGACTGCTGCCGTCACCTCATCGCCAACCTTAACTTCCTCCTCTATTGAAAAATCCGGATTATCCGAGAACTCGTCGACCGCAATAAAACCGGGTGCATAATAATTAAGGTCAATAACCGCTCCATTCTCGTCAACGGATATTACGGTTCCCTTCACTATATCGCCTACTCTGAACTTCTTAAATGAAGCTTCATATAAATCCTTGTAATCTTCCATGCTTTCCATAACAACGACCACCTTTTTTATTTTATTTTATTATATGAGGTTCAAAATGTATTTTTGAAGCTCATTCCCTGCCATCCCAGCAGTATGTGCACATACACTCGTGTGGCAGTCCCGTAGAATCAAGCATATCATCAAGCCTGTTGAACCTGAGTGATGTGAAATTGAGTTCCTTTCTTATCTCCTCAACCATGCGCTCATACTTTTCCGATTCAGGATCAGCATACTCCTTCAAAACCTCATCCGTCACGTTTCCGTTCTCAAGTCTCTCTATTACACGCCTCGTAATCAAATCCATCTCCGATGATGAACGCGAGAAGTTGAGATACTTGCAGCCATAAAGAAGAGGTGGACATGCAGGTCTTATATGTACCTCTTTCGCCCCACTCTGGTAAAGAAACTCCGTTGTCTCGCGAAGCTGTGTTCCTCGCACAATCGAATCGTCGATAAGCAGAAGGCTCTTATCCTTTATAAGATCATCAACCGCGAGGAGCTTCATTTTTGCAATAAGGTTTCTCTTACTCTGGATAGTCGGCATAAACGATCTCGGCCATGTCGGAGTGTACTTGATAAAAGGTCTTGAAAAAGGAATGCCCGAAGCGTTGGCATATCCCACTGCATGTGCCGTACCGGAATCAGGTACTCCCGCCACAATATCAGGCTTCACGTTATCGCGCATCGCCATCTTAGCTCCGCAGTTGTAACGCATCTGCTCCACGCTTATGCCCTCGTAGGAGCTTGCCGGGTATCCGTAATAAACCCAGAGGAATGTACATATCTTCATTTCCTTGTTCGGATGTGCAAGCGTCACGCAGTTCTTCTCCGTCATGACCACAATCTCACCCGGTCCTAACTCCCTGTAATCATTGTAGCCAAGATTCTTATATGCAAAGCACTCAAACGATGCACAGAAGCCATCCTCCTTGCGCCCTATCACAACAGGTGTACGTCCGTATCTGTCACGCGCTGCATATATTCCCGCCTGATTCATGAGAAGAATCGACATCGAACCGTCAATCGACTCCTGCGCGTATCTAATACCCTCAATCAGATTGTCCTTCTGGTTGATGAGCGCAGCAACAAGCTCGGTTGCATTAATCTCGCCGCCGCTCATCTCAAAAAAGTGTGTATGCCCCTCATTAAAAAGCTTCTGCACAAGCTCATCATTGTTGTTAATCTTTCCGACCGTAGTTATCGCATAGGTTCCATGATGTGAGCGGATGATAAGAGGCTGCGGCTCATAATCGGAAATACAGCCGATACCATAAATCCCCTTCATCTCATTGACATCCTTGTCGAACTTCGTTCTGAACGGCGCGTTCTCTATATTGTGAATAGCCCTGTTAAAACCGTCCTTACCGTACACCGCCATACCGCCGCGTCTTGTTCCAAGATGTGAATGATAATCAATACCGAAAAACAAATCAAACACACAATCATGCTGTGATGTTACACCGAAAAATCCGCCCATTTAACTTATGTCTCCTTAACCTGTAGATTTACATATATTATAATTATCATGCTTTGAGAGGGATGTGTCAATAGATTTGTGAAGATTACAGCAACTCTGTTTTTAAACCATCTATTTTAATCTTCTTCGAGAATACTCATTGTATGTTTCAAAAATTCGTGCTAATATGAAATTGTACAACAATCTTGACAAAGCGGTTAACCGAAGCATTGATGAGTGCATTTCCGAGGGAATCCTCTCCGATTTTCTCAGAAAAAACCGCGCGGAGGTAATCATGACCAGCATATTTGAATATAACAAGGAAGAGGAAGAACGCAAGCTGCGCAGTGCTGAACGCGAAGCCGGGTATGCTGACGGGTTGGCGCAGGGCAGTATTAAAATGCTTATCCAGCTTGTAAACAATAACGTAATCTCCACCGCCGATGCCGCGAAGCAGATCAATATGTCCGAAGAAGAATTTGTTGAGAAAATGAAGCAGAATCAATAATAGCAAAGCAGCCGTAATGCTTGTTATAACAGGCATTACGGCTGTTGTTTTTATTCAAGCTCTCGGGCTATATATTAATCGCTCTGCTCCGCTTTCAGCTTTGCAGGAAAGCTTGAATATTCTTTCTTATATTCTCTAAATGACATTGCCGTTTCCGATGTCTTTTTTATAATAACTCTGTTTACTTTCTTAATTATTTTTACATATCAAGCCCGTATGCTAGGTCGAAATTCACATTGATTTCCTTGCCCGCCGTCGTGAACACGCCGTCCGTGTCATATATGCGGTACACATAATCGCTTGTCCATGCCGTCGCGCCGTCCTTTAAGAACGAGGTCTTTATGCGTTTGATTGTGAGAACCTTGAGCTCCTCGTGGTCGTTATTGTCATAACAGAACAGCTTGTACTCGTTCGGGTTCTCCAAATCGCGGTACAGCGACACAGCGTTGATTGCGTGTGATTCTCCATACACGATAAGCGGCACTCCCGCTGAAAGGTATTCTATGAGGCTGACCATAGCCTGCGAGTTGGATTCTATTGATGAGGTTGAGCTAAAATAAAATCTCTTGTTTCCGTCCGCCGTCTGGCTTGAAAAATAATTGTTGATTGCAAGAAGTGTGTCGTACATGGACTCGTCCTCATCACTTGCGGTATCGGCATTCCCAAGCTTAAATCTGAAGAACTCAACCTTCGTGAACTTCTTGCCGTCAAGTGTTCCCTTCTCATCAAGCGTGAAAAATTCTACAAGCGAAAACTGCTCAAGTGCCTCCCTGATATCGTCCTTGAACACAGCCTTGCCGTCGACAACATCCCACTTCTCAGCAGCAGGCTTTGCCAATATGTCGAACAACTCCTGATAATCGCTGTAATTGTTGAGTGCCTCTGAATTATCTACATAATCGCCCTTCTCCTTAAAGAAGTTAGAGTCATCAAAGCTGTATGCCTGCGCCGAGAGCGATTGCGACCAAGGCATGCTTCCGTATTTATGCTTGCTCACCGCATCGCGGCTGTATGGCAGTCTGCCGACATAGTAGAGCTGCGTGAGCGAGGCAATTCCAAAGCACTGTCCGCTGCGGAACACACCATCCGCATCGGTGACTCTGAAATTGTTAAAAGGAAACACATCCGTGGCAATGTCAAATCCCGAATCAGCCAAGAGAATGCTGTCTAACTCTCCGTCGCCGTCAAGGTCAACGTAATTGTTGTTGAGCACCGTGTTAATCTGCTCATACAAATCCGCCAAATCATCCGCCGAGCGTGCATATCTGTAAAAACCGCCCGTTCTCGTTGCAAGCTCCGTCAAATGTTCAACATCAATATCATTGCCGAGCCCGATACAGATTATAACCACATTCTTAGATGCAGCATTGCTCACAACCGTGTCCGTGCTCCAGTTAAAATCAAACAATCCCTCTGTGTCGTAGCCGTCCGAGAGAAGTATGACATAATGCCTCCTGTTTTTGTCATAGTCAAAATCGGATATTGCATCAAATACCGCGTTGTTGGCAGCAGTTCCGTTAAAATGCGGAAGCTCATCCTTTATTGAATCTATTGCCTCACACAGTGCTTTGTGGTTGGAGGTCATATCCATAACCTTGGTGACATCATGTGTAAATGTATAGAAGCTGAATCTCGTGGTCACATCCGACTGCTCAATGAGTGCCTTTGCCATATCAATTCTCTTGAAATCGACGTCGTTCTCATCACTTCCCTCACACTGCTCTGCGCTGTACATGGAGCCGGAATTGTCGATTACGAGCGCAATATCGAGTGTCGGTCGGCTGAGTGCATCAAGGTTCACCAGCTCTCCTAAGAAATATCTGGAAAAATGCTCAAGCGCGACCTCCGTTCCCTCCCCGACAAGCTCGTAGCTACCGTCATCAAGATACTGATATACGCCCACATGCTGTCCGTAATAAGGATTGTAGTCAAACTTGATTGTTGCCGATTCAAATTTCTGGTTTTCCATGTAAATTTCGTACACAGGAGTGATTGCAATGGGAACATTGAATACACCCTCGCTCTGCTGAAACACAATGTCCGCTGTCGCATAATTGCCCTCAACCGTGAGTGTTGCCGTATCACAGGAATATTCCTCCTCGAATGTGCGCTCACTGTCCTTGTTCTTACCGTCGGACTTGGCATTCAACGGGTCAAGCCCGAGGCGAATCTCCAATCCATCATATATGCCGTCCCCGTCCGTGTCCGCCTTGTTCGGGTTGGTTCCAAGCTTTTTCTCATCCTCATCGGTAATTCCGTCGTTGTCGGAGTCGGGATTCTCCGCATCCGGCTGAAAGCCCTTCAGTTCCTCCAGCTCTATAACCTCAGGTGTAATCTCCTGCTTTTTTGAGCATCCCGTCAGCACAAGAGCGCAGCAAAGTATCATCAGTATTCTCTTCATTTTTTCCTCCATCGCAGCTTATCGTCTATACTTTTGTATTATTATCTGCCGTACACATTGAGCAGGAATCCCGGTTTGCTTCCCAACTCGTCAGGGTATACAAGATACTTAAAGTCTGCGAGTGCCTCATAGTCTGCCACATCCGCCTTTGCAAGCTTCGGTATTCTCTTTGTGGAAGCCTCATCGTTACGGATGTAATCAACACATCCAAACACTCTTCCCGTGGCTATCGCCGCATACACGTCCTCCGCGCCATCGAGGATATATGTATATCCGTCATTACCTGCAAGAATCAGTGAATCCGACATACAGATTGCCTCATAGTTTTTAATCTCCGAAACCTTTTTATCATACGCAGCCCTGTCGAAATCTGTAAAGCTCTGTGTCGGATAGAAGGTTCTGATATTGAGTTCAAGCCTTGAGTGGAACTTATTTCCCTTATACTCCTCAAAATTTCTCATAATTTCCTTCGCAATCTGCTCCGGTGAAGCGTATGTGCTCTCGATGATGAGGTCGTAATTATTTCTGTTATAGTAATCAATATTGTAAAGCTCCTTGAAGCGTGCTCTCTCAAGGTCTGCTCTCTGCTTTAAACCTGCCATTGTTGCATTGATGTCAGAGTATTCCTCAGCCTCTCTCGCTCCGCCTGCAAAGGTTCTGCGTGCCGCCTCGTAGCTGTCCGTCAAAAGAAACACCTTAAAGCTGTCCGGCGCAAAATGCCATGCCAGTCTTGAATCAAAGAGGACATTGTCCTCCTCTTTTCCTATCTTTGCAGTACGATTGTCAATCAAATCGTCAATTGAGCGGTCAGCCTTGGCTAGTTCATTGAGCTCAAGCACGGAAACGCCCTTCTCCTTAGCAATATCCCTGAACAGCCCTCCTCCTGTTATAATCTTGAATCCATATTTTTCCAGCTCTCTGCACACGCTGCTTTTTCCGCCGCCGAGATTACCCGTGATTGTGATGTTCATTGTGTTTTCCTCGCTTTTATGTTTATTTTTTATTAGTTATCCGATAGCCCAGTCATTCAAATCGAATTGGATTATATCCCACACAAGGCTGTCATAGTTAGTCCCCGGTATAATTCTGTGTTTTCTGGTTCCAATATATTTTAAATTGTCCACCGAAACATTTTCGTCGGATAATCTCACAAACCCCTTAATTATCCCGTCCGGATATATATGTATGTCCTTGACAAGCGTCTCCTCAGCATGAACTGTATGACTGCATCGGATATGAACCGACTCCTCACCATAGGATATCTGTGTCATCCAGTTCCCTGTGTGTTCATAATATCTTACAATCCGTCCCTTTGAGTCATAATCATTTTCAACCAGAACATTATAACCTGACAAATCGCTGAATACACCGTGCTGACAAATTCCTTTCGCATCATAATAGAAATAAGCCGCATACCGCTCATCATTGTCATTGCCGTCAATGCACATCTCGATAGCCGTGACATCTGAAATGTCAAAGAGAAATTTCACGGTCTCCAACGGGTCAGAACGTTTTAAAGCCATCGCATATCTACGCCCTGCCTTGTCCACCTCATATTTTACGGGTATTCCGAGCACGAAGCTCTGCTTTACCCCATTGACCTCCATATCTCCGGTAAAGAAATTGATTTTATCATTGATAAAAAGGTAACCGTTTTCTCTAATCTGTGCATTAACGATTGAATCTGCCATATCACCAACACCAACTGTCGACATACAATCCCCTCCTCCAAGTCTATAAATCCAATTATAACCTAGATAGCTTGAATAGACAAGTCATTTGTAAGCGCCTCATAGTGGGTACCCCCACATAAATATACAGCTCTACAGAGCAGCACATTTTCCGGTTTTGCTCTTTTCGGAAACCCTGCACTGATTCTGTTTTGTCCACGCAAACTCTAACATGTAATCACTTTCTCATAATTATATTCCAATCTCGTCCAGAATTTCCTCCGGGTCTTGCTTACCTTTTGTTTCCAACTCATGCCAGGTAGATGCTTTTAACCCTGCCTTAATAGCACCAGCTTTTGCAATAATCTCCTGCTGTTCAAAAATGTTCAAAAATGTTTACTGATAAAACTTGATTTTTCTTCTTTGTGCCTTTAATATTCATTGTAGATACCTCTTGTATTCGTTAGATTTTACCAACTTGCCGGTCAGTAATAATCTAATTTTACTTGAGCTATTTTTTTCGTCAATCTCTTGACCTATTTAAATTATACAGGAAGCTTTCATTCCACATAGGATCGATTCGTTTCTCAGTATCACAGTAAGCTGTCAGTTCTTCATTCACTCTCACTAACATAAATAGAAAAAAGCACGCTATATTATAATACATATAGCGTGCTTTAAACTTATAGTAAATTTTTCATTAAACTCTTGCGTAATATTTTCCTACGCAACACCGTACGCAAATCCTACGCAAATTTCCCCACAAACCTATATAAATACTTGATACTTTATGAAAATATAATTCTTATAAAATCCTTACTTTTCATAGGTTTTTATTGAGTACTGTAATTAGTTGCCTGCCATCTGTTTTGCAAACTTTCATTTGACAAATCTGTAGAATCCCTGTGGTTCCTAGCATAATTCATTTGACACTATATACATTTACTCAAATCATTACGTAAGAAATTTCTGTACGTTCTGTGAGGTTTTAAATTACTCATCTTTATTTTGCGTAAAATCTTTTAAACTGAGTATGCTTGTTCCGAAACTCTCAACATCCTTTTCCATACGCTCTTTTAAGACATGGTTATATACATTCATTGTAGTATTGAAGTTAACATGTCCCATCAACCGCTGTACCACTTTAGGCGTCATTCCCTTTTCAAAACATATACTACAAAAAGTATGTCTTAAAGCATGGGGGTTGATTACCTCTATCTGCTGTCCACCATTATACGTCTGTTGTGCATTAATGTCCATAGAAATCTTACGTAATTCTTTTTCAACAAAATGTCTAATTACAGGTGAACCAAGGGATGTTGTAAAAACGAGATCACTGAATTCATCTCGACTTCTCCAACGATCACCCAACTTTTCCTTCAGGACATCCTGCTTTTCTTTCCATGATTTCAACATTTCCTCACACTCACCCATAAATGGTATAACTCTATTAGAGGTTACCGTTTTAGGCTCCGTTAAAACCATTACCTTTTGTCCGTTATAATACTGACAATTGAGAGACGTCCGGACTGTAATGCTCTTATTCACCCAGTCTACATCACACCACTGTAAACCACCTACCTCTCCTACACGTAGACCAGTACATAACATTACATAAAACATCTCTTTGTAAAAATTATGTTCTATTACTTCCAGAAATAAACTTAATTCCCACATAGACAAATATCTCCCCTTACCGGACGCTTGTCCAGACATCCAAGGCAACCTTACATCAAAAGCCGGATTACTACTAACAATACCATTATTTCTAGCGGACTCTAAGCTTTCTTTAAGTAAGCTAACCGCAGTACTTACCGTCTTTCTCGTCCTTCCCGATGATGCAGCTGCATTAACTGCATCCTGTACCTGATAATTCTTTAAATCAGTCAATTTAATACTTCCTATGGTATCCCTGAAAAATGTGTTGTACCTGCTTATCGTCGGATGTACACTTGTGAATTTTAACGAAGGTTCTTTATAACGCTTAAACCATTCATCAAACCACTCATTTAGAGTTAAAGATGTAAGTTCCTGAGCTATTCCGGTTTTCGCAAAGCGTTTAGCCTCTTCAAACCTTACAATCAGATTATTGAGATTTAAATCATATAAATCTATCTTCTGGTCATTAACCACAGCTCTTGCTTCATATCTCTTATCAGGTCGTTGTGACAATCCCTTACCAAGCTCTCTACCTTTTAAATCTTTTCCCATTAAGACCTCCCACTAATAGAGTCGATCCAATCGTCGAGAAGTGTTTTGTTAGCATAAAGCCTGTTTCCTATACGTACTCTGTACGAACAGTGTTCATTCTTCAGTAATGCCCTGGCTTCTGTTTCTCCTATTGCCAAGTACACACTCATCTCTTTCAACGTAATAAGCTTTCTTCCCAATTCTTCTGCCATTTAATCACGCTCCTAACTGTAACCATATAAAATTTTCAAGGTGCAAAAATATCTCTACACCTATGTAGGACAAAAACCAAGCATCTTTACACCACCTTTCACAAAAAATTATGATTTATATTAAACTTTGTGTCGTTCTACCAACACAAAATAAATCACCACAATACAAAAGGGCTGACAATCGCCAGCCCTCAAGTATTTAATGTGTACCAGTAATACTTAAATCATCCTTAGAAGTCTTTGTACTATCATATACAGCCACAATCGGATCTTTGATGTACTCACCATCACTTTCTTTTGGTGGTTCATACACCTTGTCTTCATCGAAGATTTTTATCCCCTTCTTTCCCGAAGAATCAGTATCTGCAAAATTGATTGTAGAGCCGTCATACTGTAAAGTCCAAACCGTACCCCTCACACGTATGTTTAACGCACATACAATGACTACATTCTGCTTCTGTATACTCTTGACATTCACATCCGTACACGGTAACCCTGCTTCCACGAATACAGCACTTGATGGCAGACCTGTTTCAAAGAACCACCGCTGTGACTGTCTCTGATATCTTTCTTCCGGTATTACCACATCCTTATACGGAACACCATAAGTATTAGAACTTCCTATACTTACAGTATTAACATCATAAAGCACTATCTTATTTGCTGTACCGATATAATCAGTTACAACATCCCACGGTCTTCTTGACTGTATAAGCTTATTAGCCAGGTTAGACCCATCGTTGATAGAATCCTCCACCAGACTGAATGCACGCCTGTTCACAAGGAAGCTTGACGTGTTCTTAAGCTTGACCTCATCTGCCCAGTTTATATTGTAGACTACACCACTCTTGAAATTAGGGTCATCAAAATCCACAACCTTAACGTACTCCGATTGACCGGTCGACGCATAAACATCAAGAGGCGTGTACTTTCCTGTATCAAGGTCCAGAGCCCAATACCTTGGAGTTATTACCATTTTATTTGTACCATTATAATCTGTATAATTACCATTAGAGTCAAAATTTACCCCGTAATAATTACCAACGGTCTCAACGTCCATATAAAGCTTATAACCCGGACGTAGTAACTGCTCTTTTATGGACTCAGTATTATTATCTGTAGGAGTTAATGGTAATGCCGTCCATAGCAAACCATTTTTACCAGTTACCCCATAAGTACTACGATAGCGGTTGTTACCATCTATAGCAGTATTTTTCAAAACGTCCTTGGTATCTACTGCTATTGCCCTTACCGACCCCTCATCTACACTCGGCACAACATTCTGTACCAGTTCATTACCTACTGTCGAATTCTTAAAGAAATTAGCAAACCTGAAATCCCCAGTGTCCGTTAATGTTAAAGCACCTATAGAACCAACAACATCAATCCTGTGTTGTGAGTAACAGTCTTGTGCTCTTGAAACAAGATTAGTGTTCTGATTATTAGTCTGCCTTAATAAAGTCTCCTCTTCATTGATAGCCGAAACAAAGAATTCAACCGTTACTTTCTTACCTTCATTATTCTCTTCCAAACAATGGAACGTGTAAGTGTTAACAGCATCATTAACCTTTCCGTTGTTGTTAGGCATGAACTTCAACAGTATCCATGTACCCGCCGTATAAATATTACCATCAGGGGCTTTAACATCAAATGGGAATTTAACATACTGTTCTCTGACGTACTTTCTTGTGTCCATAACAGCATTTGAGTCTGTACTCCAGCCTCCGCCCAAGGTACTCGTATCACAATTAAGCATACCACGCTGCCCATTGCCGAAAATACGTCCTTCGTAACTAAACCTTATGTCAAAATCTCCATCCAGGTTGATAAATACATTTGTCTTGTCAACATTTGTACCATAATCAACCTTGGTGTCTACTTCTTTTGATTTCCAGCATCTTGAATCACCGTAGGCGTAATGATTATGTGTGTCATTAACATCCCAAGCCTGTCCAAGAGAATAATGATGTGGGTCTGTACAAGTAAGTACCTTTTTGATAGTCTTACTACATTCATCTGTATGCACATGAACATTCAAATCATGCGTACAGCCATTTGAATAACAAACATCAGTATGTATGTGAGCATTAACAACTCCAGTACATCCATTTACCTCCTGTATAACCGTATAACAGTCCTCAGTATGTGGTGTAGGCGTAATTGTACAATCCAGCTCATACACGTAAGCAACACTGCCATGCTCCGTATCCACAGAGACGGTATCGTCTGCTACTCGATCATCATAGTATGAATCCCTAGTCAGTACTTCTGCGTTCAGCGCAATAGGATCGTATATAACTATATCATTCACTTCAGCCTGCCCTGTAGTATACCCAACCTCAAAGTCAGTGCAAAGTCTATCCCACTGATTTTCCTCAATAGCATAAACTTCTGAGGCCTTTGAATAATACTTATAGATATCGTGCCCAATCTGCATTTCAAGAATATCATCCTTATTATCCTGATGATAATCTATAAGCCTCTTATAACGCTCATAAGCTTTACCGGTATCCCATACACCATTAGTGACAGGTTCCAAGTTGTCACCAGTCTCCCACCAATGCTCCCAAAGGTTACCATCGTAAGTATACGGGAATGTATTGTCTATAACCTTGAAATCCCATAGAGTATTAACCGGCCACCCCTTCTCTGTATACGACCATATACGAGCATGAGACTCAACCATATTAGGCTGCTTCTGTTCGTAGATATTCCAGGCGTGTGTTATACCATTCGTACAACTTTCAAGACTTCTCTTATTATACTTGCCAGCCATATTAGAATAATCACCGTTATAGCCACCATACACAAACCAATTATCCGAACTACACTTTGCAGTAGAATAATTGTTGTTAGTCCATATTGTATCCCACACTCCCTGTGTGAACTGTGAATAATCAACTTTACCATTTCCGTTAAACTGTGTAGACTCCGTAAAGTCCACCTTAACAGAGCTTGCTAAAGCTTTATTATCTCCACCAGTAGTAAACCGTTCAGAACCAACAAGGTCAAACTCTTTTGAAGTATAATCATGATACAATAGAGATTGATACTTAGTATCAGCCAAACGACTATCAATCTCTCTAAACGGATAATCCATTACAAGACAATAATCACTTATAACCGTAGCATCAGAAGATGTTACAACAACCTGCGAATTAAACCACCCTGTCGCAATCTCATCAGCACTCTTATTCCCACTGAACCCGGCTTGATTATAAGCGTACCTGAACTTACTGTCTGATACAGCTGTAAATGTAATATCACCCCAGACATTCTTATCACCTTCAGACTGCATGTTTACATTATCCGAATTAGAGTATCCACCACTCTTATTGACAAGTGTATGGAACGTCATACGCCCGTTATTATTAGCGTAATCACCCTGATTAATAAAATATTGATATCCTATGGCAATATTTGACCAGTTATTCTTTGTATCTACTATAAGACTTTTGTTGTAGTCCCATGTACATGTATCCAGCCCCCATAAATCAAGCTCCTCAATATCAGCATAAACATACTCACCAATATTCTGTGTTACCGTACCCGTAAATGTGTGACTATGCGGATGAGCCTCATTAACCTTTTCACTATGTACACACCCAAGACCTGTACACCAGATTTCTGTTCCTCTGCCAGGCGCCTTAGAAGTACATGACTTTAACTCAACTCCACCATTTGGTTTATCAGTTCCAGCATCAACGTGGTTCTCTGTAGCACCACACGCACAATGAACCTGTTGGTAACTGTTGCCACTTACACCATTCTCAATACACGTGTAAGTAATTGTCTCACCTGAGTTACAATAACAAGCGTCTGTATGCTCATGTCTTGTATAATGTGAACCTGTCTTGTTACCTTCAGCATCATAATCATCCTCTTCACCAGCATTAAGTTCACCGGTACAGAATGCTAATGCCCCACACCCACCTATTGACAGGGTATGTCCCGGACAGCTCCATGTACATTTATCATTACTTTCAATACAATTCTCAAAAGTCATTTTATAAATATAGTTTCTTGCCGCACCGTCAAAATCCTTCTTAAGCTCGGCTCCCATATTAGCTATAGCTAATGAACCACCGAAATTAATAAATAATGTAGCATCTGTAGGCATTCCAGCCATTGCTTCATATTCTTCACCATAAGGTACACCCTGCTTAACCTCAGCGTAACCTGTCTCCGGCTTTGATTGGTATGAGCCATAGAACTTTAACTCGTACTCCTTAGGCTCAGGGTCAGATACCTGCTTAGTGTATGCAGAACCTTTCGCCCATATGTTGTCTCTAATCGTTACAAACTTTATAGTGGCACTCTTAAACTGTTCGTTTTTGTACGGTGATACATTATCCACTGCAGCTTTATTTAAAACTTTATCAATTTCACCAATTATACCGGCTACAGTCCTTGCTGTAGGGGTGTGATTCTTATGGCAACCATGTTCTTCCGATGGGATTAAGTAAGTTGTTGAAACGTTACTCCCATTTCGGGTAATTTTAGTCACATAACTTTCCTTATAGGTAAAATCTATGTATGTTCTCACAACATTATAAATTGCACCTAAATTAGTCTTCTTATATATAATCTCCCAATTCGGTTCCTCATCTTGTTCACTTACAGGGTAGAAGGGTACCATTTCATAACCGAATGACATTTTCACATTAACATAATACTCTACATTAACTTTAGATGCTTCAGTACCAGCTTCAGGTATAGGAATACCCGTATCCTTGAAGTGCAACTTGATTTCACCTTTCATGAGCTTTTCTATATCATCCCTTGTGACATTATTCATGACTATTGTTGATGTACAAGCTTTACCACGATACCCTATACCACTTTCTCGTGAATAAACACCATCCGTTATACCAGGGTTTAGGTTTGTATCAATAGAGTCACCATAATTCGGTTTTACTGTCCATTCACCTGTATACTTACTCTGCTCACTCCATTCATCGATAACACTGCCAAGGTCTATACCATCCTGTTCAGCCTCAGCCACTGTCAGGTATGTCTTCCCATTGTACGTATAGACACGTAAGAATTCAATCTTAAGTGTTCCTGGATCAACTCGAGTCTTTCCTGCTATACACCCATCTATTGTAAACATCTCCGACCATGCTCGATTGGCATCGTAGTACTTCATTATCTGCTCAATATTGGAATCCGTCTGAGTCAAATCAAGCGTTAAATCAACATAATCCGTTCCTGTTGCTAGCTCACTCACATTAAGTGCGAACTGTAAATTAGGTAGAGATACCGACTTGGATGTGAGTTCATAAGATGTTTTAGGTGTAACCTTAGGTACAGCTACGTTAGAGGTTACACTGTCAACAGGTGATGTGGCTATGTACGAATAACCGACTCCACCGACACCCTGCCCAAAAGTATTACAAGCAAATGCACTTATTGCCAGCCTGTAATTATACGACGTACCTGCATCAGCCTTGATAACATCATCCAACCATGACGCAGCATATGCAGTACCATTCTTCATATAATAGTATATCTGCGTATTATCAGGTGCCCATTTGCTCGTAACACCATACCAGTCTGTACTTCCGCCGAAATAGTACTTTGTCATAAACTTACGGTAATAATCAGCATAGTTCCACGATATGACACCGTCAGTCGGCTGCTTACCGTTTATCCAGTCAACATCTGTATACCCACCGTTCCAGCCTGAATAATTCGTAAAGCTGTTAATATCCGTATCTGCACATGCAGCAAAGTAAGACGGCATATTGAAGATAAGAGGCTTGGCAGCATCATCCGTAGCAACCACAATAGCCGGAGCTACGGTTATTGCCAGGAACTTCGACGCCGCATCACTGTTCTTGTCCCTATAAAGATTATTCAGGTCAGTGGTAAACTTATTGTTACAGATTGAATTAATGGCAGCACACAGGTCAAAGTAGACTACCATCTTTGTAGTTGCGTCTTCTGTGTCCTGGAGAGTCTGTAGTTTCTCATTAATGTAAGATACAGCATTAGAGTAATCAGCAAAGAGATACATTACTGACTGAACGTAGGACGATGATGTTGAGTAACCTTTCTTAACATCAACAGGAAGTTTACCAGTACCATTCTCAATATTCTTTTTAATATCACCCCTAGCACTCTTCCACTTCTTATACAGCGGTCCCTGTGTATAATCCCACTTCTTCGTAGTATAGGATGTACCATAAGGATATACCGTTGCTGTCATCTTCGCACCAGAAGTATGATTACCGGCAGTATAATACACAGTTTGTGCCCCGTCCTTAAGAGCTGGTGATATACCATCCATAGGATGGTGCAATAATGCCCTTGACGAACCTGCTGTAGATGAGTTTGTCAAACTCACAGGAAACTTATACATCAACTCCTTACCGATTGACAAAGTACAGGACGTTAAGTTGTTTCCTTTCATGGCAGCAGCATCAGCAGGTGTTACATTCTTATTTACCGACTGTAACGATATGATATAACCGTACTCTCGTAATATCTGTGCACCCCCACCGCCACCAGACGGTACTGTTCCCGTAACTTCAGTCGGCTGACCACCACCAGGATTATTCTCACCTTCCGCATAAGCAACAATCGGAATAGAACATACAAGAATTATCATAAGTGTAATAATCAAATACCTTATCTTTTTCATTTCTTCCTCCTTCTTGTTTTTTTTTCTCTGCATAATAAAAAGACGTGTACAAAGCTGACTATACACGCCTTTCTATTACTACATATTTTAGCTGATTTTCTTTCTACTCTAAATATAATGGGTGACTTTTCTGATCTGCGTCCTTATCATGCTCCCCATTAAAATTGTATTGTCCCTGATGTTTAGCGTTTTTATCATAAACCTCAAATCCACCGTTTTCAAAATCAGTAGATAAGTAAACATCTGATGTTAAACTCTTAAACACCTGTCTCTTGTCACCACCTGATTTCTTCTTATTTATATAAGTTAATCTTTGATCATATTGGTACTTATTACGCTTTGCAACTTCCTTACCAATTTCCTCAAATACAGAAATCCTGTAATCCTTACTAGAGGATTTAAGCAAATCTGCTCTCCATCTTTTATATCCATTGCACAAGTCACTCATGGGAAACCAATTCTTCGCCGTTGCCGAAGTACCTTGTATTACAATATCATCCTGTAGCCACTGCCCAATGTTCGACTCTATCTCCTCATCGTAATTACCCACAAAACAAATTCTAGCTTTATACTCTTTTAACCTTAGTTTCCGATTTGCTTCATCATGGATTAATGGGATTATTAAAACATCATCAGGCGATTCCCTCAGAAGATACTCTATTTTCCCAACAAAGAATTCGTCAAGTCCTAATTCATTTAATACACTGTCAGTTACAGGTGATATCTGATTTAAATTACATTTAATCACCTTTTGTGTTTGTATTATCCGTTTATTCAACAACTGAGACATCTGTGCATAATGATATGATGTATTTACATCAGTCCTAAACGGTGTAAAGTATATTATCTTAGCATCAAAATATTTTCGGATTACATTCAAGAGCCCATCTAAGTACACATGCTGAGTCTGCACATTCTTACAGAACCTATCATCCAACAGTATTTTATACATTTATCGACTCACCTTGCCTCTTCTGTAAATTACGATAACCTACATCGATTATCTTTTCAGTTTCACTTGCAAACTGAAAAAAGAAGTTAGGGTTATCACAGACAGCCCCATCAACATCATCTACTGTAATGCCTTGTACTTTTGAACAGCCCTCATCATCTTGATCAACAAAGTATATCTTTACCATATCATGTAAACTTGGGTCTTCCATAATTCTACGTACAATTCTGTTAATAATATGATCACTGTGTGTTTCGACAACAACACATTTACCATTGACAGCCATAGAGAGTAAAAAATCAGCCATATTCATCTGTGCTGATGGATGTAGGTGAATTTCAGGCTGTTCAAGTAACAACGTCTCTCCGTCATTTTCTGTTAACCCACTCACAATAATCGGTAGAACCTGACTAACACCAAACCCGACATTAGACACATTATACCTTTTTACTTTAAGCTGTACAGTTTCATCCGTTTTTGATATTGTATAATGTCCGAGTTTTAGGTACTCCATCCACCTCTGAATACTACTGTCTAACTCTACTTTACCTTCAACTTTCTTAATCTTGTCATCTTCCGGTGGAAAAAATCCATTAACTCTTTTGTCTTTAAACTTCTGGATAATATACGGTGTATATTCACCACTCATACCAACGTCTTGTGTTTCATGATCCAACAAGTAACTTCTCTGCGGATAACCACGAAGTGGTGTAAGATAATGGATGTTTTTAAACTGTAATGCGTTTGCTCTGAAAATCTGATATACCCCCGGAAGCAAAACACTCACTTTTTGGGTCTTTGGTTCAATGTCTGTGGAATAAACATTCACCAGATTGAAATTTTCAAAATAACATGCAGCATCCCTTAAAAGAACATCAGGAATTAACTCCTCTGTGTCACTGTCTGGAATATTCTTAATCCGGATGGCGTACTGACTTGTTTGTTTAGGCAACTTTTTCATATGTATAGAAGACTCACATATAACAACTCCTGATCGCATAGCAGCCACCTGCATTTTTTGCTCCAATAGTATGTTGTCATCAATTGCTATCAGTGATCCACTCTTCTCCACAGTTATCTCTGTTGTCACCTTAAATGAGTCCGCATTAAACTTCCTATAGACCTGGTTTAAATTCTTAAAGGCAGTAATATCATGTCGACTCTCCTTACGTACAGGATGCCTATTAGACGTAAACCTAGTTGGTTTCTTAAGCTCATAAGATACTTTAAAAGTGATAGGTTCATTATTACTTTGCGTAGATATTTCACCAAATCTACCACACTTAACATACTTACCATTAAATGTCATAGTGTTAGATGACTCCTGATTTTCATAACTCTGTTTTAACATTAATAAACTCTTTAAGATCGAGCTCTTACCACTACTATTTACACCACAGAGCAGTGTCAGTGGTGCAATTCTAACATCTGTTGCGTTTTTAAAACATTTGTAGTTTTTTAAATTAATCACTTCTATCATACTCATATTTCTCCTTTGCCTCCATTATACCATATTTTAGTAAATTAGACAATATCAAGTTATAATATATTTCCACTTATATAAGACACAACTTCTGTTTTTGTATAATAAAAAGACGGGTATAAACTCAGCTATACACGCCTTTCTATTCCGAAACACTATCTCGTCTTTTAATTATACATTTTACACGCTTCAACAAACTTTCTGAAAATTATTTCTGTAATCTCATCATACGGTAATAACTCAGGGTGCCACTTTATTGCCAAACAAAATCTTGTATCTTTAACAGAAAAAGCTTCTACTGTTACGTTTTTGCATACCCCATATCCCTGGATCTTTTGCAATTGCTTCAACAACAATTCGATTATTACTAAATGATGTAGATGTTCTTAACGTCATACTGTGTATGCTATTTACAAAGATTTCTCTATTTGACACATCTTTTAACAATAAAACTTTTGCATTATTTTGAATAATAATAGAATGGCAATGTTCTGGACTATAAATATCATGATTTTTAGCAAGTTCTTCATCATAACTAACTTCTGTGTTAACAGCTCTTGCAATGTTATTAAACCCCGCACAAATTCCTAATATTGGAATATCGTGCTCAATTGCGTATTGAGCTATAAATACTTCATATTTATGAGAAGAAAGCCCGCCTTGTAAAATAAGCCCATCACATGGATTCATTTGTGAGATAAGACGATTCTTTTCAATGTCTGTTAATTCTTTTTCTTTCGATAAACTAATATCATCACTATTTTCTCTATCTAAAGATATTCCTTGTGGTATAATTCCAATAGTGGTTATATTATAAGTAGAAAGAATGTCTGTAAAATCTTGTTTGACATACAAATCTTTCCACAGACTTCCTGTAACCTGCGACGTTAAAAACGATTTCATGACTATTCCAACAATTATACCCATACACGGTCCCTCCCAAATATTAAATTTTTGTATAATAAAAAGACGTGTATACACTCAGCTATACACGCCTTTCTACTACGAAAGAAAACGTTATTTAATTAGTTACCATGGCACTTAGCAATATGCTCTTCTCTGGATCTACAAGCATCCTTACCATCACCGTAAACATCCCAGTCATGAAAACCATCGTAAGATTCCCCGTTCCATACAGTATCATCATTCCAGCGAACACACTCCTCACCGTAGAGGTCTATTAAATGGTAATAAAATTCAGACGCAAGAGCATTGTACTCAGTATTGTCAATAAGTGTGTTACCATCATACTTCCAATACGCTGTTACACCATCATCTCTATCCTTAATTGAACCGTGTTCAGGTAGAGACGTACCATTAAAGATTGATGAATCACACCACTCCCAATCAGCAGACTGTGTAATAGAACCATCAGCATTCTTATAAGCATAACACTTGGTTACATGAACAGTTCCACCCAATCCTTCTGTTACAACATTATAATAGGTCTTATTCCAAACCTGCTCATATGCCATAAGCATTTCATTAACCTTCTCCTCATCACTCATGGAATTATACTTTGCGTTATATGGTTCCTCAACATACTTCTTATAAACCTGCTCCCAATCCGCACCGTTATGCTCCGGAAGCCAATAGTCATAACCCTCGTCTACATGGTACTTATACCAGGTGACTCCATCTCGTACTTCCTGGTCTGTTATTGTTGCACCATTGCCCTTCAGCCAATCAAAATCAGAACATACTATGTTAAGATCAAGATCATACGTAAAAGGTGATCGTGTATATGTAAGGGTGCTATAATAATCACAATCTGCCACGTCCATACACGTACCTGAGCCATCATAAGCATCCATATCTTCATCACCATAACCCTGGTCTGGCTCAGGTACTAATACAGTATGTCCCTTATACTGTGCTGTTGTATAGAATAGTGAAGAATCATTACTTACCCACTTATGCTTAGATACAGCATCTTTCCAAGCTGCCATTGGTGCTCCCTCATCAAGAAGAAAGTACTCGACACCGTCCTCATTCACAACGTGCCCATACTCCTCACAGATTCCATCATACCCTGCAACCTGTGTTGTAGTCTCAATCTCCACTGTTGTCTCAGGAACTGCAGGTTCATCAGAGTCCGTAGTAGTGGCTGTTGTCGTCTCTTCTCTCTGTTCGGCAGATGAAGGGCTTGTCTCTGTTTCCTGGCTGGAACTTGCAGTAGTTGTGGTTGTCTCCTCAGTGGAAGTCTCGACAGATGATGTCGTTGTAACCGGTTCAGTAGTAGTGTTAGCACCCGTACTACTATTACATCCAGTTAATGCAAGTATTGTGGCAGTCAATATTACTGCCTTCATGATTGTTTTCTTTCTCATAGTTTATTTCCTCCTCATTATTTATGTAACATCGACAGTATAAAACATTATTTATACTATAACACACCCTTCCTCTTTTTTAGCGTAAGTTCACCTTACCTTGCTTTTTCATTTGACTCCATTATCTTATCCAAAATACCGTCTGCTATCTCACCAGAATCTAACTCAGTACATTCTCTCAAGTCTGTGTTCTTACTATTAGGGTTTACACCGTAAAACATCTCTTTGTACCTATTTAATGTGTATAACAGGTAAGTTTTAGCAACACTGTCCTTTGGATATTTTTCTTCTAATAACGAATATAGTTTCCCATAATCAACGACTACTTTTTTCCCATTGTATACATTCTTTATTGCATTATATTGTAGCTCGAAACTACCTGATATCGTGGCAGCACTTATTCGCTGCTCTTTCTCTTCAATATCCAAGTAGGGTGGTGTTATCGTGTAATTCTGCATTAAACCCTGACCATTATCGAAAATAGGAGACACACGATACTTATTGTCAACTCCGAGTATCAACCCTAAATTTTTAAAATGTCTATCAGGATTCCTGATTAACATATCCAAGGTAAGTATCTGATACAGATATTCTGTACAGTCTACCCCTGTTATATCCCTTACAAAGTCAAGTAAGAATCTCAAACGCTCTTCAACCGTATGTATGGAATAAATTACACTCCCCAAGTCACCTAATCGCATTGACCTGTACAGAGATGTGAATGTTACAAACTGCTCGCCAGGATTCAGAAAAGACTTGCTTCTACAACCACATACTCCATTAATAGTACACCTCTCATACACTACAAAGTCTGAGATGTTACTGCAACATAAAACATCTGATACAAGTGCTTCTGCCAAACCTTCGTGCCCCATTCTATCAAACTTATACCAATAACCGTCCTTATAGTACTTAGGCTGTGTACCCAAACTACCAGACCAACTCAAAACTGCGTATTCCTTGCTAATGTTATACTCTTCCATTAGACACATCCTTCCAGCTTAAATCTTCACCTGGAAATTTGATCCAAGTAAAATCGTCCCAAATTCTACCATGAGTTATACGTACAATCTTCCATGGGTCGTAAATATCAAGTCCCATGGCCGCTAAAATCTCATCCTTATCCACACGTCCACGTTCGAAGCACCGACTCTCAATAAAACTATTAATGTTTTCCAAGGTAACCTTTAGGTCTGAACACCCGAACGGCTGAATTCCCGGAATTAAAGCGTACCTTTTCACACTGACCTGCCCATTAACCACTTCAACATCAGCAAGTAACGTGTCCTTATTATAGACTTGAAACTTTGTATCCATCTTAGACCACTCCTTGTCCTTTAAAGTTCTTAGACGTCTTTCGTACAATAGAATGTCACCGTATCTAACAAGCTTCGTGGTACATTCTGTAAGTCAGGCAGGTCCTTACCACATACCCTTACAGTACCACTGGACACTCTGTCAATTACTTCCAGCGCACTCTCATTTATCTTATAATCTATACATTTCATTCCCTCAACTATATACTGAGTACTTCTTAAGTATAACTCAATAATAATCTTATTAATGAAAAGCACACATGTACATAAAGCTACCTTACAATCTTCTATAGATTCCTCATCTGCAAAAAATGATGAATCACCCGGATATCGCGTGCTCCAATAGTATCCATCAATTACAACCAGATTTCTGTACACATCTCTTGGTATTTCAATATCTAAACTACTATGAAGCTCTCTCATCAACTTACCTAGTGAATGTGTTGTCAAAATTCTCTTCTTATTATACTCATCTTCCTCTGTTTTTGCACCGAGATAACTCTCTATCACAAATTTAAAATATTTCTCACAGCAATTCTGTGTGGTAGATGTAATGTAGTTAGCTATATCACCTCTCTCAAACGCAATCTCTAACCATTTTCTATCATTATCTGCAAAATCATAATATGTTAGATTAGTTTTTTGTTTTGTCAAGTATGCTCACCCCTTCCCTTCTTATAATTCTTATATATGTATCGTCTCGTTCCAGGTAGTCTTCCATTGTTACAAAATGTACATCAACATCTGCGATATCCCAATTATCTGGCATGCACATCCCCCTTAACCTAGGCGCTTTAAAATCTATTTCATTCACGACTACCAATAAATCTACATCACTCGAGAACCTCCACTTACCTGTAGCACAAGAGCCATAGAGTATGATATCTAAAAGATTATCCCCTAATTCACGTATTAAGATATCTTCTGCAAAATCAATTGCACCTAAATGTCTCGTGTCCAAGTCCAATGTTTGCAACATATCAATAACCTCCCAGAGATATTTAACATCTATTTATCGTATCCGCCTAAAATCTTACCCAAAACACTATCTGCTGTTTGTGTATTATTGATTACAGTGCCAATCTCTACCCCGTACTCAAACATCTATCGTTATATTATACCATTTAACACAAAGATAGCAACAATTTTATCTTTCAACAACTGGTACCCTATATCATCAAAAATCTTAGTTGTATTTCTTTCTTGGTGACTTTTCTAAGTCACGATACAAATGTGTTCCCCACATATTAAGATTTCCGTATTCCCTGCACGCCTGTGATGCACTTGTATAATACACATAATAGTATACTCTATCACTTGGTTTAAATTCGACTTCATCCGAATAATACTTCTCTCTGATATCTAACGCGTAAGAGTCTTCAGTCTCACTCATACACCACGCCTTAATATCCTTTCCTAAATAACTTCTTTCACTGTTTACTTCAATATTCATTTTAATATCTCCAATCTACCTTGTAAATGTAAGTCCAATTTGTCACTTTACCATTTCATACAATACAGTAACACTTACATAGCAATTATCGCACGTTCTAATAGCTCATACACTAAGCTACTATTTCTTTACATTGTAATTTGCAGCATCATGAAAACAATCTAATGCTTTGCTTTTTGCAGATACCTTACTATCTGCCTCTATATTAAACTTAGACCAACCACCAAACAATCTCTCAACCGATACTACGTACCTTACCAACTTCTAATACACTCAAAGTTTACATTGTTTTGCAAGCTTAAACATCAACCTGACTTTTCCCATCCTACAGGAAAGCATAACTTCCTTTTATTACGTATTACTGAATGTTAAAATTTACTGTAGGCCCCCTGACATCATCCACATATGCTTAGATACACCATCAACGTCCTGAAACCACATTTCGGGTACAGTACATAATACTGGAGCCTCATCCTCAATACCACAACATTCAACCTCCGACCCGCTACATAATGTAAAACGTAACGTACAATGTTTAAACATTGCATCCTCCAACTCATCCATAACTACACCATCAAAATCATCAAAAGCACAGATAATATGTATCCCCACTGCCCTGCCAATCTTCATAAGATAATGTATCTCAGATATAATGGCATTATCTTTATTCTCAAAAAGAACATCAACATTATCAATTACAACAAGTTGACGTGGTATAGTATCTAATTCAAATAAGTTTTTACGCATGTAAGTGTTATACGACTCTAAGTTCGTATGTCCTCTTTCCTGCAACTTCTTGTAAATTTCATCAGCGTACACTCCAAGCTGTTTAATAGCTTCTTTACCTAAGCCCTCCCCAAAAGTCAGACTTGATCTATGGGGCAGACCAGTTATATATTGTGCATTAGCTGAACAATCTACAGGTTCTTTTCTTTTTAACTGAATCATATGCAACACTAAATCTTCTGGAGAATATTTACAGCAAGCACTGGTAATCAGGCTGTTTAGAAAATGCTGCTTCCCCAATACATTATCCTTTTAATTACTATAGCAACCCAAAACACTGTGTGAATAATGCTGTAAAGTTTTGTATCATTTTTCCGCTGCATTCTTCCATCGTTAAAATAAATAGTCTCTTTAAGTTTTTCCGACGTATTTGCGAAAGTGATAACCATATCGTCCATTATTAACCCTCTCTTCGAATACAATTTCTCTGCCTTATACATATACTCCTCCTATTAAAATTAAAAATTGAAAAAATGGACTCCATCTTTACTTCTTAAAAAATCCATGATTTTCTTCTCAGCAGTTTCGTAGAATCTCACAGAACAATCTACCATCTTTACCCCATTCATTTTTCTTTCATCCCCCGAAGAGAACCAGGCTTTTTATAACAGTGCAATGTTACCTGAAAAATTAAGAATACCAGAATAACTCACAAAACTAGGTAAAGATACTTTCCATCTTAATCTTTACAATTTAGGGGTACATACATCTAAGTATGTCCCACACATTAAATCTAAACGTCCAGTTCTACACTCTTATTCCAAAATTTCTGCATATTAAGCAAACATCCAATCATCCGCTATATCCCTCACTTCAGTACCTTCTACGTTCCCATCCTTGTCATAATCAGTAGTGTAGATCTTACTGTCAACGAATTCTGAATAAGATTTGACACTGCCGTTCTCTCTGTAGCTTGTCTTATGTAATATATCGACCTGATTAGGGTGTGGGATTGTGCGTGTACATAAATGATTGTTGTGGAACACCTGACGTTCTACAACCTGCCCACTCTCCAAACAAGTGTCGATCATTCTTAACTCACCTGTTCCCTCAACACGATGTTCAACGTGGTACAGCCCTCTGCTCCCGTAAGCCTTCTTCTCCATACGTAAATTCTCTGTGTTACTCATAGTAAAAACCTCCTGCGTTTTAAAATATTTTATATATTTTAAAAAGACACATATAGCAATAAACTACACATACCTTCTATTACCTCTTCAATATTTAATTAACCAACTTTATAAACCATACTAAAAGACATCCACAACACTTAGACGCACTAACTATCTCCTAAAACGCATAGTAAAGGGAGTTACATATTCAGCAACTCCCTTTACTACAGTCTACGGTACACACGCACACATTTATTGCAAAAACTTTACGCTTTATAGGAGGTTAACGAAAGACTTTGTGAAAACACATCACAATCAAATATGTATACCGCGTAATACACAAAAGAAATACTAAGAGTATCTACCTTTGTTTATTCATTTATATATGTCCCAATAATATATAATTTTATCTAAATCTCAGACATACTACAAATCCTATCATCCTTACGGCGATAAATTAAAGGCCTATTTCCTAATACTTCTTCATGTGATACTTCTGTCTCGTTAATACTCCTAATCATCTCCTCCAGTTCCGTACAAACTCTCTCCTCAGAGCAACTTAGACCACTTAATACAATTACTTCGTGTATAGACGATGGTATTATATAAAGTACGTCTACACCCATCCTATCAGCTACATCAGACAAAACGCCTTCATACAAAATTACTACTGCACCTCTGTTCTTACTCTTATTTGTTAGAACATACATATCTTCCGGATCTATCGGTACATCGTCTGACAGAAGATTCATATACTGATACGGTGCTCCTGCTGTTACTTTAAACATAGCGTCCTGTATACTCGTCAAGACAGCCTTATCCTCTCTCATAGAGTTTCTGATAGCTGTACTATATAAATCACACAGATTTATACCCCAGCTATCTTTTAACTTATTAGTTATCCATGAGATAGGTATATTACCGTCTTCATCCTCTCTAAAACAAACATAAAATACAACAGTTACATCGCCCATTTTCATAAATGGCTTGTCTTTCAAGAAATTAACATTCAGCTCTGTTGACACTAAACCCACTCTTAAGAACTCTTTAGCATCCTCAAAACTTGAAAATATATTAATTACTTCATCTTTATTCATTTTAGTTCTTTCGATACCTAAAATTATCCTGGAGCTGATATCCTGTACCGTGTCCCCATTTAAGTAATCATTATAATAATTTTCAAGATAGAATGTCTGCCTTAATGCCCCTTTACTCTTTACAACGTAACCCTTAAGCTTTGTATCATTTTGTTTGATTATCTCCACTTGATCAAATTCGTATCCAAGAGTTCGTAAATCATTCAATAAATTTTCAATAAACTCAGTTTTGTTCATCTTAAACAGTCCTTTCTTTTTATCGTTTATTTACTTTGAGTTCATTAATATGTTGAATGTCCACATCACCCCTTTTCTTTGAAAAATGGGGATACACTTTTACTCCTTTCCTTTTTATAATTTATAATCACTTCTATACGAATAGAAGGAATTACCAACTATAACATGATCTAACATGTTAATACCTAATAAGTCTGCTGCCTGTTTCATTATGTTTGTTACATTATCATCTCCCTTCGAAGGTTTTACATCACCACTCGGGTGATTATGTACTAAAACAATATTTATAGCTCCTATAAGTAGCGTTCTCATAAAAACATCACGTGGTGTTGTTGGTGCGTAATTACCACCACCCTGCGCAACCTTAAACGCACCTATTAGAATATTCCTTGTATTAAAAGCTAATAACCATATCTCTTCACTTGCTAGTTCACATAGCTTTAATACGTCTTTAGCAATAATATAAATACTCTCTGGTGAGTCAATAGCTACTACACCATCAAAAGGGTATTCTTTAACACACCGCAAGAATACCCTTCCCTCTTTATTTTTTACACATGTATACTGTTTAATCTTCATAAGATCCTCCACATAAATATCAGTTACTGAACTGTCTTATGTAAATATCATATGAGTACCCTGCCTTTGCAGCCTCTTGAGCTGTCAAATAAACTTTAACTGAGCCATCAATCGGATATGCACGCTTTGCTGCACTCGTTAATTTACTTACTTCCACATAATACTTGATACCACTACGTGTATAAGCAGCCACGAAATTTGCAGTAGTTAGCTTAGAACCTCCAACCGAAAAAGCCTGATTCTCCTTGTTTGTTGATATCCGAACACCACTTACCTGTGCCAACACGGTAATCCCTTCAATAGGGTTCGTATTCACTATCCTCGAAATCCCGGATGGAATATTGTATGCTTTCAATAATATGCTTGTATTTAGATAGACCGACTTTGTGAATGTGTCCGATACGATAGAATTGATTATCGATTTTGCATTATTAGTATTTGTCACACTATTGTGTGAACTTATTACACTACTAATGCTTGATAACGGTACATCTACTATTTCATTTCCCGTGAATGTTCTGGCTTTTTCTAACCCAAGATTCAACACATAAGTGTTGGAGCCACTAACAACTGTAAAAGGTTGTTTCGGTTTAAATTCCCAATCATACCCTGGACCGTTATACGCGTTCACAGCCTCAGTTACTTTCACTGGATTAGCTTCGTAATAGCCATCATAGCCTATTACCATAAACCCGTCTAAATACTGGTTACGTACCATAAGCTTATTTTCATCCGAAGCTACATACCCCAAATTCTCACACATCATACGACAGAATTCGTCTAACGCAAGTTCGGGATTGACTTCAGCATAGAGTATATCTGTATAATCTGTATCCAGATTAAAGGAGTTTTCTAATAACTCCCCCACAGCAGCATCAACACTGTTATTAACTGCTATACTCAAATAATGTGCCTCTGTCTCAACACGCATGTCTTGCATATAATTTATAAACATACACAATGTTAATATCCACATCATTACGGCAATCGGATATACAATTACACTGAATCGACTCATTATCTTACCCTCCCTGCAAGAGAAAATCCCTCTTTAAGCACAGATAGCCCTAACAGCGATCTTGTAATCTTCTGATAGTACGATTCTCCTAATGTATCAACCTTTACAATAATTTCGTCTCCACGTTCATAGGAATAAATATCGTCCACAACAACATACGAAGTGTATGTACTCCCCGGATTGCTCGGGTCAGGGTTTATCATCTTTATCTTATGTAAAATTGTTGCATTATAGTAGCCATTAGCCGTAGCCAATGTAGTGTAATAACTATCAAGCGTCTCCTGCGTTAGTTGTCCAGTATCTACAACACCATCAATTAACTGTTGTGTCGCATTCATGATCAGCTCCTGGTCTCGTGCGCTTTCAATAATACTCGTAAAATATAACGGTGTTATTCCCAACATAAGAAACACTAAGATAACACCTATCACCTTTCCAGCTATATCATCCATGCGCTAACCCTCCAACCTATAAATCCATGCGTCCCTGTCAATGTCATAGTAAACACTTGTAACCATACTACTTAATTTACCATCAAGCTCCCACGACCCCACACCAACAGTACATAATATCTTTAAGTTTTCACCTTTAGCCTTAATCCAATCTGTGTTCACAGTTATAACAGCATAATCTGTTTTTACAGGGATACTACCATGATAGACTTCTATACCAATTCTATTATGTTCTATAGAATTTGCCGTTGCTACAGTTAGCATAGCCTTGATATCTGCACCTGTCATCTTTACAGACTGTAATACATCATTTTCAATATCAGCGTTTAGGTTTATAGTTGACTTATCACGATTATATGATATAGGAACACTCCATTCCATCATCAGCAGAGCAAACATACAGACGCAAATAGCACTTACGATAAATAATACTGCTAAATCAATATAATCTAAAACCGTACTATGCATCAATAATTCACCTCCCTTATAAATAAAGCATACTGATTAGGATGATTCCCATCAATGTTATACTGTATATTAACCTTATACTTCTTTGATGCTTTGGTCTTCAATGCTTTACAATCGTAAGATACTATACCATCAATACTAGTAATACTGGTTATATAAAAGTATTCACTATTTAATGAATATAACTTGTAAACCTCAGCACCTGAAATAGATGTTTGCTGCGATATCTCATCAAATACTAATTCAGACTTTGGCTGTAGAGCCTCTTGCGTCTTATTTATCCAGTCATAATACAACGGCATTACATTAGTTACTAACACCACAATAGCTGTAACTAAAGCAGCTAACAGTATTACTGTTGTACCAAGTCGTACAGTTGCTGATATATCTTCGTTCATACACTATTTCCTCCTAAAGTATATACCTTGTACTTCTCCGTTATACCCTTTCTGTAGAGAAGCCTGATACATCTTATTCTGATCCAGTACACTTAATATTGATGTCGTACTGTAAGCCGTTGACTGGTTTGACGTATTCCACATATAGTCTGGTGACATAACACCATTGTTATACACATAAACAGCAACAGTCCCCTTGTAAGTCATGACTGCAGTTACAATGTCCTGCGACCGAACCTCAGTATCATCGTAAGCACAAAATTCACGGTACTCATCATACTCTCTGTTAAACCTCTGCTGCTCAGCTAGGGTAGCATTGACACTCTGCAAATTTGTTAACAGTATCAAAACGCCCCATATAATGATAGAAGCTAAAGCTACACCAATTCCAAGTTTAAAAGTATCTGCTACAGTTTCATTCATATTAAACCTCCTGAATTATAAAATTTCCATCTTATAATAAAACCGGTTTACCTACCCTCGTAAACCGGTTTAGCTTTTCATACTTTTAAATTGTGATTAGCTTATTACTCAAGCTGTTCAAATGCGATTCCGATTATTGTACCATCAGGTGACTTAACAAGGTTTGCCTGGAATCTTGCTGAATCAAGTACATACTGTGCATTACCAACCTTGGTGATACCTGAAGTCTCAAAACTTGTGTAATATGTTCCATTTGCATTAGCAGATATATAACCTCTATATCCTGCCTCTCCACTAAGCTGCCATATTGCAGAACCGTTTGTTGCAGTATCAGATGTACCAGGAGCACTCTTTATGATAACAGCGTTTTTATTTACACCCGTTGAAACCTTAGAGTAACCTGTTGTTGAACCATCCGACGATAACAGCGTGTTGTACATATATGCCCAACATGCTTCATCACCCTTACCATTAATACATGTTGTCGTTCTTAATACAATACCAATATCTTTACCCGCATACAGCGACAGAGCTGCTTTAACCTCTGTTCCGGTTACCTTCTTATTATTATACTTCTCGTACTCCTGATTCTGAATCTGAGATACTCCTGCCTGGAGTGTTGAAAGGCCTGATGATAATACCGACTGAGCTACGACCATCAGAGACAATACTGCTGCAATTAACGCAGCAACAAGAATGATTGTTGCACCAAGTCTTACCTGACTTGAGATGTCTTCTGACATAAGTTTTTCCCTCCTTAATAAATGATCATTTATTAAGGCGCCACTCTTTTACAACAGCCCTCTCCCAACAGAGCTCCTGTTAATCGTTCTTACTTAACAAAGCCATAATAGCGAAAATAAATATAAGTGCTACCGGTAAAAATCCAAAACCGAGGATTTTAATAGCACCACTGAGTTTACCGATTACTGTCATAACAAACAGTACGATACCAACTACGATAAGTACAATCGAAGTGATAGCATAAAAACGGTAAAAACCTCTTGACGCAGAAGTATTCTCACTCGAAACAAGATACTTCATGTCACGCATCTGCTCACCTAACCCTTTCATTTTATAAACCTCCTTTTTAATATTTATTGAAAAGCTCTTAACATGTTGAGTATTCTACGAGAACTAACTTAAATACATCGTCAGGACTCTTCCTCAACAATTTGGCCTTACAATCAATGAATTTTGCTTGTTTTAATGAGAATAACGATTCTGCTTTTTTGTCCAACGCAACAAGCAACACGTCAAACGTCTCACCCTCTTCATTCTTTACACAAAGTGTAGCTGCAATAAATGGTCTCTTCTCAACACCAACATAGTCTATGGTCTTCTTTTTAGACTTTTTACACAACCCATTAACCCTAATAATAAAAGGTTCATTACTGTTGAAAGAAGCCTTGTTATCCTTACTACGGTCAACAGTAGTAATCTTACCAAACCTGAGAGCTAACTCTGTTGGATGTGGCGATTTATCATAATTAGTCAAATAAACCTGTGATGACTTTACAATATCTCCCGGCCTCAAGTCCAAGCCTTCGTCAAAGAATGCATACACATCCACCAGTCCAGCATGAACTTTGTAAACATCAAATTTATAATCATTTATGCTCCGTTGTTCATTACATTTTCGTAACACTTTAACGGTTGCACTAAAACATAACATCTACTCTACCTCCACTTTAATTAATTTACGAAGATAATCCAGATAACGAACTCATCAACTGTACTACACCCAAAATCAATATCGGTAAGACGAATCCACCAAGGACAGCGATATATGTAGGCATAGAAGCCAAAAGCTTCGCCCACTGCTTTTTACTCTCGATTACTTCATCTTGCTGTATCTCAGACATGATAAGACTCTGTTCCTTATCAATCTTAATATCATTAAAAGCCTCCGATAGTGAAAGACTGTAGACAGCTCGCTCAAGCTTAGAAATCATTCGCTTTAAATTCTCATTTTGAACAGAATCTTTTAACCGCTGTAACGCCAACTCCGGGTTGCTTGGGTACTCCAAATAAGCATAGTGTAACGGTGCTTTATGAATTGTTGATTCTGATGCCAACCAGAATAGTGTCTTGTATACATCTAATTTGGTATTCGATAATGCAATCATCAAAGTCTGTAACTGCATAACATCTTCATTTGCCTCAAACTCCACAAGTTTCTTACGCATTTTCAGACTTATCTCAGGGGTAAACCAAGCTACAACACCTGCTGCATATACCAGTAATACATAATACCACTTAAATGTTAACCCATAATAGGTATCCCATTTTAATGATAGTCGATCAACGTGCATTAAAGCATCCGTATCAGAGACTCCTGTTAATCTTCCTTTGACCAACTCCAAAGTCTCGTCATCTGACATCTTATTTTCAGCAGTCATGTACTCATCATCAAGTATGACAAGCTGCTTCTTTAACTTCTCAGTCATAACCTGTGTCGTTTTCATAACTGACAGTGATCCTGTATTATCCCAAAGTTTCTGTTTCGCTGTAATAATAAACCCGGTTATAAGCAACATCATACACAACATGGCAATAATACTTGCAACAGGTTTTAAAGTATAAACATACTCTAAAGACTTTGAAGATACTGCATCATTCATAAGAAACTCCAGTTTCTTCCTAGTCTTGTACTTTTTAGGTATAAGAGTATTGACAAATTTCTTAACCTTTCTATTTTTAGAAAGTTCATTAACGTAATAGTTCCTGTCAACCTGATTTACAACAGACGGTCTAACGAGAATGCTTATCAGATAATACACCAATGATGTAATACCTATAATCAATGCTTTCTCAAATGAACCATACAAGCCATTAAGATACAGAGACGTTCCCGGAATTTGTGTCAACAAGAACTTATCCAAAAACGGGGAAGCAACTAACCCGACTAATGCAACTCCAGATAGAGAGGAAAAAGCTAGTTTCGTTTTCTTTAATCGTCTTATCTCTGTATCTGCCTCTCTACGAATTGCTGTCATTACTGACTCAAATGCGGATTGTTCACCATCCTGGTACCCTGAGTCACCTTCATTGTTCATTACAAAACAGACAGTCGCCAACGTACCCAACATCCTGACTGGAGTTGTCTTCTTAAATTCGTACAACATGTTTTCGCCGTCAATGTCTGTTAGGATATCATAAATATATGATATTGGCTTCTCAAGTAACGTACCCTTATCAGACTCCAACACAGCCTTTGGTATAGAGCCGGACATTACATACCCATCGTGTATACTTTGCACACACGTTGCCAGTTCAGAAACTATGCTCATGTAAACCTTATCTATCGCCTTATCCACTGCCATATTATAATAAATATAACCAATTAAACATGATAAAGCAGCCAACATTACGTTCTGGAACAATACCAGAGCAACTAAAGGCATAAGACAAGCTGACAAGATAGAACGCTCAAACAGCTTAACAGACTTCTCCCTAACCATCTTCACGTCATAACATGCTAATGAAGAAAATTGTACAACAATATGTCTAAATCTCTTCCTTAATAGCACATTATTCATATAAAATATGTACCGGGAATATATTTTTCTTTCTTGTTCCTGCTCATATTTACCAGACTCCTTGAGTTTCTGCTGTCTACTCTTCACAATGAAATAGATTACAGCGAAGATGGGTACAGCTATATATATTAATACAAGCTGTTTTATCTGCGACGATGACAATGTCATACGGTACCACCTCCTGCTGTATTTCCCCAATATCTGTCATGGAATGTTTTAAAGCCTACTCTGTCTTCTTCACTAAGATTACTTATAATTGACGCCTCAATCTCAGGTGTATACCACTCACCAGGTTCATACGTCATAGTGTCCTTATTGAATTTAACAATATACCTTGATGTGAATTTAACACGGTCAGTTCTACGCGTATAATACTCTCTTGTTAAACTCATATACGCGATAAAAACCTTTGCAAGCTCATCAGGCTTATCTTCTTTCAGATAATCTCTTGCTTCACCAAGCAGCTTCTCTATCTCTGGATATGGTGCTAAAGTCTCCGCCTTGACAATCTGAGAAATATACTCAACTACTCTTTCACCATTCCATTTAGTAAGATGAACATTATGCTTAATAACGTCAAGCACCGTAGACGCAGCAACATTGTGATCCTTGTACTCACCACATGCTACAAGTGAGTTCGTCAGACCATCAATCAGACCCACATCGTCTTTACCATGATGTGAAAATATAGTAAACGCTGATGCTATAAGACCAAACTGAATCATACGTGCCGCTACTATATCTTCAGCAACCTCACCAACTGATGAAACCCAACCATCTGTCTTCTTCAGCAAATCCTGTAAGTTAGCTGCTGAGACATATTCCGTAGGTTTGACAGTAAATGTGTTCTTCTCAGGATATACCTCTCTTAATGCAAGCTCGAATGACATCTCCAAACATCTGATATTCATATCTTCAATAAACTCAAATGCTCCAGCCATCATTGTCGTCTTACCTGTACCCTGTTGCCCAGTAAATCCAGTTGTCTGCTGCCCCTTCATAAGGTAGTAAATCGTCCACATAGGTAATTCATAATTATGTACAGCCTTCTTATTCAACAGCCATTTAACCGAATGCACACTAAGGTTAAACTTACGTATGAAGATTGCCCACGATTCACCAGCACCAGGTCTTATTGCTGTACGACGTGACCCGTCGTAACCATCCACAACTTTGTAAGGTTTCTTTTCTGACATAGGTGCCGATGTCCCCCAGGAGACCATCTGATTTATAACTCTCCTCATTTCCTCAACTTCATGGAAATCAAGGAAACTGAACATTACCCAATACGGCCCAACCATAACCCACACAGCGTTAACATCACGGTATGGTGCATCCCATCGTCCTTCAATACGGTACCGTGTTGAACCTGATACTCCGAGATTCACACCATCTACCTTCAATGTAAGTAAAGTGTCTACAACACCAAATCCATGATACATAGAAAACAGTACTGTCGCCAAGGTTTGTGTCATCTCATCATAAGATATTACTTCTTTTCCCTGAAGCAGTACTTCTTGTAACTCCGCTCTACATATTACGTCAAGCATGGCTGCATCAAATTCTCTTGTATATCTTGAACATCTGGCTTCGTTTACCACGCGCTTATCAGATATGTGGTATTTCTTCTCAAGATAACCAACAATATCTGAACCGTACTGTGGTTTTAGCTTAACACACAGTAATTCCCACTTTATGCTAGCATCCATATTACTCGTATCATCAAAGTCTACAACTTCACACACAGCTTCTTTCGTCGGTAACTCCCTTTGGACGATTTCCTTGATTGTCGCGATGACAATATCTCTTGCAGCCGGAATACCATATGTTGAGTCTCTTAACGCATCACTCAAACGTCTCTTATTTCTTGATATAACCTCATACATCGGATCACTTGCAGCAAACCTGTCACCTTCCCTTGTGATATCTGCCATTTCATCCTTTACGATTTTAAGAAGTGTCTGTAAAGTAACCATATTGTAATTGTCCAAATCCGGTCTTTCACCCTGTCTACGCTTAAGCAAAAAGAATGTTACAGTTATGAGCACAAGAGTAATTACTAAACCTGCAATTATTTGGCCCATTTTTCTACCCCCTTAATGTACTTCTTGCTGCCAGTATCATAGAGGTACTGCATAACCTCAAGTATCTTAGGTCTTATGTTTAATACTTCATAATGCCCCTTCGCTATAAAACGAGCTACCGTGTTAAGTTTCCCATCTACGCACTCCTTTGCTATGACAGCATTATACGGAATCTGCATGAGGTTGGTTACCTGTACACCAATCTGTCTTGCTACCATTTTCTCACCCATAATGTTAGCATCAAACCTCTGGCAAATGTAACCAGTCTTCACTGCCACGTTTTTACTAACTGTATCCTTGTACTTCCTTACCATCTCAAAGTCCTTGACATTCTGATTGAACACATAGAGTACGACATCACAGCTCTCAAGTATGAATTTATTTAACTCCTCGAATGGGTCGCCCTTCAATTCTATTAAAGCCATTGGTGTTTTTACCCTTGCTAAGGTCTTACTGAATATTTCTTTCTGCTCCTCGATAGGTAATGCCCTTGGCGCAATATCAAAAGCGAATACTTCCTCCTCACCCAACCTGAAACCATAGTCCCATATATCCTGATCTTTAATAGTTGCACTTAACAGCTGAGCACGGTAAATATTAGCACTCTTGATTAACGAAGCCGTCTCCTTTGTCTCATTTATACCCAACAGCTCATTAATCCTATCTGTTGAGAAAATAGCAACACGTTTCTGCTGCGTATGTGCAAAAACAGAAGCCAATAATGAGATAAAACTAGTCTTCCCCGATGCTATTCCTTGACTTGATATAACCGCTATATTCATCCTTTTTCTGTACCACCTTTCTAAAATCGTTTGAATTAACCTGCAATTGCTGTTTGAAGATATCATATAGCGTACTACACAACCCTTCATCAGGAACGTAAAACCTGTGTTCGCTCTCCACAGCTTCAATATCATCATAATTAGGGAACTTACACTTATAAGTCTTTATCCCTTCAACCTTCTTTACCTCCTGTTTAACTCGAAACTTCTCAGCAGGGTCGTAGTTATCATCCAGTGAAGCATCAATTGTCTTAGTTTCTCTAGAGTTAGACTTTTTAGCCTCCTCTTTACTACCATTAGACTTACTTAATGACTTACCATACTGTATAATCTTTACTCTTGATGCTTCATCTGAATTTATAAGCAGCTGTAAGTCATCGTCAAAATCCGGTGTAGACAACTCACCTAACGGAACAAGTAACACATCGTAATCTATTGCTGCCATATTATCTAATACCACAAAGTCGTAATCTTTCTGATTAACACCGTACGCAACATATGTGTCATCTGCTGTACCATCTGCATCTAATATAATTGTTATATCTCTACACGTTCTTGTATCAACGTCTTCAATCAGTCGATTCAACTGTCTGTTAGATGTAATAACAAGTATAGACCCAAAAGGCTTTAACACCTTAATTAAAGGGTAAAGCAACACTCTCGAATCAATTTCACTCTTTATACTTATTAACATAAAACGTAAAAACCTCCTATTCTATAGCCTCATCGTCCTCACTTGATGGTGTACTTGTACTTTCATCAGTTACACCTGATAAGTCGTTCAGATTCTTTTCGAGATCCTCAATGTACTGATTCATATCCATATCTGTAATCGTTGTACCATCCCCTACAGTTGATGCATCGCCTGACTGGCCTGAGTCTGAAAAAGTAGAACGTGCGCTATTAATCTTAGAAGCTTCCGTAGTTACTCCTGTCATAAGTTTACTTCCCTCTTCTGTGGTAACACTACTTACCCAGGCATCAAATACCTTTCTAACACTATCTGACACACATACACTATAGTCCTGTATGTTCGGGCTAATCTTAACTAAATCAGCTATCTCACTTCTTACCGGATAATACGTCTTAACCTCGTCCTGAAGGCCAGGCTCTACATACTTAGAAACCCACAATTTCATTCCATATGATTTATACAATGCATAGTCTACCATTGCCGATTCCCAAATCTCTAATTCGGTTGCAGTCATATACATCTTCACTGTATAATTCTCAATTACAAGTTCCTCAATCCTTTTGTGCGCCATAACATAAAATGTTTGACCATATGGTAAAGAAATCTTTATATCAACATAGTCTCCAACTTCAATACCCAACGGCAACATATCAAACGTCATATCCTGTTCATACACAGGTTCTACCAAGTCACTTTCCATGACAACTGATTTAGTTACTGTAGTTCCCGGCTTAACATCCACCTTCCAATACTTTCCTACTATATCATTCGGATTCAATACAGTCTCTCCAGTAACCAAAGATGACTGTGGTATAGTAATAGCAGTTAAATCTGATTCCTGTATTACCTTTCCCGTATACACTTCCGCAGCCACAGTGTATGCCGTCGTTATTGGCCCTATAGCGTCTATACTCGACTGTAACTGTGCGTTCTGTGTAACCAACACTTCTTTCTCACCCTTAATCTGTGTGTACTCCTGGTAGAAATGGTAACAACCATAACTTGCCACACCACAACCACCCAGTGCTAAGATAATTAATAATGCGATTAAAACTTTTTTCACTTTATTGAACCTCCTACGTTCTCAACATTGCTATAAGAAGAAATACAATCAACAGTAATCTCCCTATAACACTCATTTTTGTTTCTTTCTTACTATGTATAAAGTCGACTAATATAAAAGCCAACATTACCTCAAGCATTGCAGTTCCTATCAAATGTAAAATAGTCTGTAACACTATGTAACCCTCCTTACAACGAGTTTAAGAAATTCTTCACACTCATTGAACTCCCCTGCACAATACGTATAGATATCCTCCATCGACATGTCCACAGTTTTTACTATAGCAACACCCACCTGTTCGTCCTTTATCTGATTGCCCATCACTATAGTATTTTGTTTAAATGTCAAATCTGGGTTATATACAAATAAGACCGGAACATGTTTTAACTTTCTATCTTTCTGTACTAAGTATATCTTTGTCTTACACTTTTCAATCTGTGTATCTGTAATCCTATAGGCATGTACAATGTTATGTATAATACACATATACTTAAAGATACATATAGAGTCAGTGACATCGTCCGAACAATTCCCATATGGTGACTTCATATCCTTAAAATATGCAAGTGACCCTTTACCTACAGAATGCATCCTGTATTTCTCAGGTAAGACTGTTGACTTCCATGACCAATTATTTATTAACTCAGGTGTTATATTGAACTGATCCTGGAAGAATGATATAAAGGACATAAAAACTGCTGTAATCTTAAAGCGGCTCTCATGTTCTGTCATCCCATTTCGTACACCTGGTTGGTTCTTTGTAATAATGTTTTCGATACCAACCAGCTGCACCTTTGCACCTTGAAAGATACTATGCAAAACATTTCTCTGTACTTTACATAAATTTAGAGTATCTTCTAAGCTTGTACCATCATTGGCACCATTGAATTCCCACCAATCAAGCACATTCCCAGACATATCACCTACCGTAAAAGCTGAATTTCTCTTAGAAGAGTCTATAGCAACCATAATTTCTTTCCCCCTATAAACTCCATCATAAAAGTCTACACTCCTACTGCACCTGCTTACTCTCATTACCTTCTCCAATCTTTAATATAGAACGTACAACTTTCTCTGGTATATTAAGTGCAGCTGATACAGCCCACTCTTCCGGTCTTTTTCCATATGTCTCAATGTAACGTTTCACATACCTAGATATCTGCATAGCATGTAAATCTGACATCAAAGTCATTACGTCTCCGGCTCCTACAAATGCACCATCTTCTGTTATTAAAACTATTGCACGATGTTTTCCAGGGTTCCTCTTGATAAAAGCATCCATCTCTAACGCTGATAAAACTTCCTGTACATACTTACTGTTACGTCCTGTTAGCACCCTCAATTCCTGTACTGTAGGAGACATATGATTCTCCATAAAGTATTGTAGAATATAAGTTTTCACGTCATACATATCCTGCTGCGTCAAAGTGCCGGAATACCTTACACTTGATGGCTTGATTATATCTTCGTTAACAAGTGTCTTAATGTCACCCCTGGCAGCTCTACCATACACACTTATGTAGTCTGCCTGTCTTAATACTTCTCCATTCTTTAGTGAATGTTTAAGAATGTCCTTATATATGGCAAGCCTTCTCGTAACAATCTCATCCCTTAAACCAGGAGACATCTTAAGCTTTGTTAATCGGCTGGCACACTGCTGATCTGATAAAATATTTAACTTCTCCATAACACTGCCAACGATTGCTTCAGAATACCCAAGCTTCTTGCTTATTTCTGAGCACTCTGGTACCACACTATCATTTTCCAATCTTTTTAAAATATAACTCTTTATCTCATCTACCATATCTAAACCTACCTTCCTCACATCATATTTGCACTTTGATTTTCCCACTGCTCAACAATGTATTTAAGCTGACTCAATTCAATCGGCGTTTTTGACATAAAATAATCTAGCTGTAACCACCTTTCTGGTGTTACAGCTAGACACAACGCTTTTTGATATAAAATTTCTGACTCAACTTTATCCTCATCTATACATTTATATATGTTTATGCTCTCCAGCTTTTTTCTGCTAGCAATACCACATATCGCATTCAGTGACTTTACAGCGTCCTCCCTACTTTTAAGTCTGTAATTCTTTCGATGCAGTTCGTACACATCTCCACCACATTTACAAGCACCAAAACATCTCCAAACACCCTTCTCAATAGAATAAGAGAATGATGGTGTATCTTCTTTGTGAAAAGGACAGCACTGTTTTGGCTCTTTCAACAAATCTACAGACTTATTTATCATCTCGGTATAATACTCTGGTATTGTAGGCAGAATTCCATTTCTACTTAACATTTACCTTTATTTCCCTACCCTTCATTGCAACGTACCCAGGCATATCCTCCCGTACCATACACACTTTCCTTATACCATAACGCTCTACCACTCTATTCTTCCACTGTGTAAGAATATTACGTTCTTCAATCTTTCCATACTTAAACTTAGCAAGATGTCCATCTATAATTGTATGTAATGTCTCTGCCACCGCACATATAAGATGTGTATAAGCCTCATCATCAAAATTCTTACCTGTAAACTCACAAACCATTACAGATCCTTCATAGTACGGGAAAGCTACTTTATACGTTGTACCATCAAACTGCTCCGGCTCCATATAAAGCTTACCAACAATGTACTCTACAGTATCGGAAAATGAAAAGTTAAGATGTGCTCTTCGTATCACAATTTGACAGTCTGTGTACGTTTTCCTTGTACTGTACTTCTCGACGTCTATATTACATACGATTTCATCTCTTCCATTATAAATGTCCATATATCCTACACTCCTTTCAATTTCATATACTCAATCATATCCTGCTTGATAAGACTACTCCAAGACCCCTTAGCATCGGTATACGTTATACACTTAGCATCTTTTCCCTTAACAAGAACCCTAACATAATCCCAGAACAGAGAGGCTACAGCCTTAGAATACTCCAAGCATAAATTACACTGCTCATAAGCTAAGGCTTTAAGCATAGCCAACTGATCTTTACGAACATGTACACTCCTTATTTCTCCGGTGTTTGGTATTTCAACTTCTATGGCTGTCTGTTCAGGTAGTATATTCTGAAACATCTGAAACTTATCCATTAATCCCTTATGTATTAATTTGAGTTGTAACCCAGATGTAGAATTTCTAAGCAATGTTACCCTCTCAATACCCTTTGTTTTACCTGCGTATTCAGGGTTATTGACTATTCTTATGTACTCTTCACTCGAGCTACACCTCTCCATAACGTTCTTCCTTACTTCATCACTTAAAATAGTTCGCATAACGGTCTCCTTTCTACCTCATAAATGCTAATACAGGCCTTACCTCAACAACAGATAACTTGTTGTAAATACTTAGATGTACAATGCTTTTACACCCGTAGCACCGGAATGTTTCACCTCCCACGTTCTTCTATGTAAGAAACAATACACCAGAACACTCTGGGCATTTATGCTGGTAATCTATGAGATTACCAAGATTAGCAGTCTTTAGACGTCTTATCTGTTCATCTCGCGTTTTTCTCGCACCACTCTTAACTACATTTACTTCCTGTGTTACTTTTCTCTTCATTTTTTACATACCTTCCTGTTTCTTTATCTGTCTGAATATACTTACAGCCAAGTCTCTACTCAATGGCTGATTTTTAAACCCTACAGCAGCTCTCTCTTTTACAGTTGACAACATACACAAGTTTGCCAGCTTCTGCGCTTGTGTCATAGTCATTGCCAAATCATAATCAGCCTGTCTTGAAGCAATGAAACCTCCCTGTGTATATCCAGGAAGTATAGGCTTTCCCTGTTCCGAAGCCTCAACACCTTTATCATTAAACTGGTTGACTATAAATACTCCGATATCTGCTGTTTTTGCAATTTCTTTTGCCCTCCTATAAAGTTCAACTATAATTTCATAACCATCATAGCGCTTATCAAACTTTGCAATCGGCTTTGATTTAGCAAGACCTGCATAGTCAATAATCCACAACTGACAATTTCTATTATGTTTTAAGAAAGAGTACATATCCTTCTCCATTGTCTCGACAACAAGATCATCCGTAATTAAAGTAAACTTTCCATACTTGCCAGATTCAAAAAGATCAATCTTCGCAGCCTCATAATACCTTCTCTGTTCCGGTGTCAATCTATTGTTAGTCATATCCTTGTCTGCTATCTTAACCTGTCCCTTATACAGGAATACAATATGATGTGCAATTAAGATGTTCCTTATCTCCTCTTCAGATAGCTCAAGTTCATGCATAACAACATCTAGCTTAGATACAACCAAAGCACGGTATACTATATACCCCATTGCAAATCGTGTTTTTCCAGTACCAGGTCCACCAGTAAATGACCATACCTGCTGTGAATGTAATCCACCTGTGTCTTCATCAATACACGGGATACCTGTAGTCAGCAATAACCGCATCTTCTTAATACCTTTTGTAACGGTAACATCTCCAGACATGAAATCCAACTTATCTAAGTGCTTCTTGTCATAGACGTCCTTTATTCGTGACATTGAATACTCCATAGAATCAATAACCTCCTCCAATTGATCACCATTTGACAGACGTGGGAATGATTCTGCCATTAAGGTTTGTAACCTTTCTTTTTTCTGTTCATCCATGTACAGCGCCATATCAACTTTAAACGAAGAATCCCCCAAGGACTCTGTAACATAAATATCATACGTTACAAGTACTGTCTGCGTAATAACACGACATGCCTCCTCCAACGAAGCCGGCTCGTCATACCGAAAGTTCTCCATCGTATCTAGTCTTATGTCATATCTCTTAATAAGCTGCTTTCCATCTGTTGACATGAATGTAACCAAGAACTGCTTAATTGCTGGTATATCCAAATCTGCACAATACTTTAAGAATAAATATAAAACCTTATCTACACCTGTAAAATCCTCTACATCAAATTGAGAAACAAACCAGGCTATCCTAACTAGAGTCAACCGTTCACCTGGAACAGTAAACCATTTAAAAATCTTGTTCATTACATCCTCCCAAGTTTAATAGCTGTTTCACACAGCCTCACTGATTACCTGCATTAAACCCTTATAATATTCACTATCTGATATCTCAATAGAAATATCACCCCATGACTCATAGTAATTCTCTATTGTCTTAACCAAAGACTCTCTCAACCCATCATTTAATATCGTGTCAAACTCCTGCTCTGTAATATCAAATCGCCCGTATGCTCCAAGCACAGCCATGCATACAATATCAGTTAAAGTAGATGTTACTGTTGCATCCAGCACATCAAGCTTTATCACATTATTCCTATCTTCCATTATTTTCTCACCTCTTTACATATCTTATATATAACTCAACATCGTTAATCTGAATCGACTCTATCCGGCAACCTCTTTCATTTCCATAATCCATAATCTTTCTATGAATAGCTTTCCTAAGCCCTGCGTCCAACATCTCCACAAACTGCTCTAACGTTACATTGCACAGTTTCTTTCTATGTATTTCAGCTTTAATAAAATAAAAAAGTATATCATCTAAATGACTATCTATATCTTCTATAAAAAACAACTCAATACCTCTCTTTCCTATACAGGACATAAAACCATAAACTAATCACTCACTTTCTAACACAAGACGATCTACATCATACACAATAACAAATTCATGTGTTCCTTCTTCAACAACAGACTCTCCATCACGTAATGTGACATACACACGCAGGACAAGTTTACACTCATCTGTAATCCTGTACAGATACTGCTGCCCATACTTCTTCATCTCACCTTCTGTAGGACACCGAACACTCACACCATATCCTTTATCGATAGAATCACGGTACAACTTCCCAGCAGTGACGCACATCGCCCAAAACTCATCCGAAGTCAAATAACCCTTAGTCCAACTTATACTGGATTTATACAATGTGACACCATTTACGTCTTCTTCACTCACATTGTCAATGCTTGACTCAATACCCAACTCCGAGGTCTGTATTTCCATATCCCCTAACACCCATTGTGTCGTTTCTATCTCTGTTTCTGAAACATAAAAAGAGGATGTCTGCTCTCCCGAACTGACAACCTCACCACTCAAAGTCTCTTCCATTGTAATTACACTAGGTGCCCTATATGTTAAAGCTAAAAATAATATAACCAAAACCACAATTGGCACAACTATAAATTTAAAATACTTCAATGTCCGTACACCCTCCATATGTATCTTTTAACTCATCCCCAACAACACCGTTTGCTAATGCATCCACAGTCTCATTCCACTTAACCCCAGTATGAGCCTGAACTTTTATGTAATTAAGTTTAATAACTGGTGCTACATTTTGCATACCCATCATGAATTGTTGATACTTTTTAGCACCTTCCTTTTCTGCATGCCACCCGCCTAAGACGGCAAACTGCTTGATACCCTCATAATCATAGTAAAGGTAAACATTACTTATGTCCTTAGTATCCTTACCTAACATATTCTTTATAATTACGTGACCCATTACTGCCGCTACAAGTTCCCCTCCAACATTACGCATCTTAACCATACACGGGTCAAGAATTCTAAAGCGCTGTGACAACACAGGAATTCCATCTTTTAATACAATAACAGCACCAAATGTCTCTCTAGGGTTTAATTTACTGAAGCTACCATCTACATAAATATCATACCTCTTTGACATCATTCTTCATCTCCCAACTGTATATTTTTAAGGAATTGAAATACCCATCACCTTCAAGCATACTTAACTTACCAAAAGAATCCCTAGCTTTCAGATCAATCTTAGACCCGTTATATAAAAAGATTGTAGAACAATTAGCTCTCACTCTCCGATCAATTATCGTTGAAATTGTCTCTACAAATCGATTAGGTAAATCCCATGGTATTTTTATTACTGCCAACGGTGCAGTGCTCAATAATCGTAATGCTTCCTTATCTTCAATATAATAATTTAACAGTATTTCACGACACTGCATCAAATCCATTATTTCAGGTATTTCACACCCCATTGAAAACAGCATACTGTACAACGTATATGCCCAAATCGTCTTACTTGACCCAGGTGGGGCGCATATTAAAATATTCCTTTTAAACTGTCCGAAACTATCGATACACTCCTGTAATATCTTGTCTAACGTCTCCCCATACAACGGTGGAAGGCCTTCTCTTATAAAAGCTTTATTAAACTTAAGTCCCTGATACTGCATAGGTACTTTAAGACACACTGGCATTTCTATCTTTTTATTAATACCACAGGAACAGGGATTGCCTAACGCATCAATCCCTGTTCCGCCACACTTTATACAAACACTGTTATCTTTCATATTCTATGACCACCTTTCAGTTATAAGTTGGTCTATTATTGTATTGAAAGTTTCTTTATCATTAACATACGAAGACCTAAGTTTTCCAGTATAGTCTGGTACAATCTCACACAACAACTGTAATACCCTTGGTGTTACATTATCCTTGTCAAAAACCGGGATAATCTTTGTCCTCTGTAACAGCTGTGTTACCTTCCCTCTTGGTGTTTCCTCAGTTAAATCCAGGTACACACACGTCCACTGTTTTGAGGCGATCAATGGGTGATACTCTTTCATCCCAAAATGCTCCAACGACACTACGATTGTACCAATACCAAAATCCTCATTAGAATCTGTTACTCTAAGCACCATATATAAACTCCTCATCCAACCATACTTATATGTAGTAACTCCGCAATAGTGGCAGTAATTTCATAAAGCCCTAATTCATAAGTAACAACTAAAAGCATGATTATTCTTTTTTCCAAACAATAGGAAATGGAGTTAAGCCTGTCTTCAATAGCTTTAATAACCGACTCAACTAATGGTAACATCCTCTCCCTCTCCATCTTCATAATGTTTGTCTTTAAAGAATCCTCCTCAATACCAAGGTAATTTATTCTTCCAAGGTTTACCGGACAATTACAAGTGTACCTTACAATCTGTGTATAAGCACATAATTTACTATGCACACTTGCAATTCCATCCAGAAACAAAACAACTGTAGATGCTGCATCACCGAGCCCTTCAATCTCTGGGTCGCCGATTTTATAATTAATAAAATCTATATGCACATACTGCCTTGTTAACCGTTTTTTCACAGTGTCAATAGCCTTTACCACATCTTTTTCGTCATAAGTAGACCCATCTATTTGTAAAGCTACTTCCAAGCTTCTTATGATTGACTCAAATTCATAGTCATCTTTTAACCGCATACTACGTTCTCCTCTCTTATTTCCTTATCGTACCCAAAATACTCTTTTTCCGCGATACAATGATCTACAACTTCCTTTAATATAGGAATCATCTTTTCCTGAAAGTTAAATTCATTTTGGCAATAGTATCTACCTACGGCTACATATAATAAGTTTATTGCTGAATTAACTTTACTCACAATTATATCTTTGAAAGCCGTATCTGTTTCAACAAATGTTTTGTCATTTAACGCATTGTCCATACAGTCTACAGCGGACTGTAGATATGACTGTGCAAAAAAGCAATCCAAACCAGCAGATGTGATTTTATCCATTGCAGTAACAATAAGCTCCTTCCCTGACAAAACCTTAGCTCTATCAAGCTGGGCTCTTTTATTAAACTGCATTGTAGGCTCAACCATCTTTAAATATGCTAAAGCCACTAACGGTCCATTATTTACCATCTGTAACATCCTCCTTCTTTCCATGTATAAATTTAGCTTTAATCTCTTTAGTACCGTTAACATTAAGGTAGTCAAAAATACATATTCCTGTCACTACCACCAAAGAAGTTACTCCTTCCTGCCAGGAAATAATTGTTTTTAACTTAAACAATTTGGCTAAGAGGCTAAATAAGAGAAAACCTAGTACAACAAACCACACTTCCTTAAACCTTACCCCTCCAGCAATCTGAAATCGTTCCGTAAATTCCTCAAGTGTATCCATAACTCCCCGTATCATGTCTTCAAATATTATTTTTAATTCTTCCATCTACTTTTCCCACTCCATAAATTCAACTTAAAGATTAGTTAACACTCTTCTCATAAATATATGTAAAAGGAAGATAACTTTTTTCATACGGTGATGAGATACATGTAAGTTTACCTGATGTTACATACAACAAATGATGTACGTAGTCACTGCGTTCCAGTATAAAATCTAATTTTTTATCGGTACTGTTAACTACCATTAATTTATAACCGTCCTCCTCCATTTGTTTTATTATATAATACACAGTATTTGTATCACACACGATTTCTGTATCACTTAGTATTGTATACTGCCCCACTGTAGATACACCAACATCCAGGTTAAAAATTGAAACAGTACCAATAATAGAGACTTTAGTATATTTACATAATAGTAATAGCGCTAAGATTAATAGTACAATCCGCATAATTATAAAAAATACTAACTCTGGTGTATCCTTAGTGTACCCATCTTTCAATCTCTTCATCATAATAAAATACCCTAAGTCTTCCTGTTTCCTTATCTTTATACCTTGTAATGCCTATTCGGGCTAAATCAGAGTCCCAACTCTCACTGACAAACTCTTCCATAGGCCAGACTAGGGTAATTATCCCATAATCAATTCGAACATTACCTTTCTCTACAAACAACTTTAAATCATCAACAGAGTCTACGCATATCTCACGCTGGTAATCTATAAGCTTCCCCTGACCATTATAATGTTCAAGTATAAAATTAACATTATCCCTTGTTGACGATCCCGTATTTGAATCCCAATTCTTCCAAAAGATAAATCCAATAGAGAAAAACAATACAGGTAACACAATACCTGCAAATATTCTTGCAAAAATACTATTCTTCTTATTTCTCCTACTCATATCTATTCCTCCATTATTCCAATACTTTCATAAAGCTTAACTAAACTCATATAATTAAGTATTGCTCTGATTGGGTACAACCTTTTTTCAAGTTCTGTACCACTATAACTTTCTAAGTGTACATTAACACCGAACTCATTCAATACACGCTGTATATCATCATATGAACTTTGCCCACATAATGGAAATTCAACACCTCTCTGTAATCTACATTCAATATCATTATCAAACCATACATCTACCATACCCTGAAAGCCACGTATAGCATCATCAGTTGTGATATAATAAATAAAATCCATCACATTCTTAGATGTACCCCAATTCTCAGCTGTACCATCTTGTCCTTTATTTACCATGTATGTAATCCCTGAATTATGATTTACTGCCATCATTGCAATAAATTCATACTTATTCCGTATGTGGTAATTTACCAACCACGATGTTTCAGACATAAACGCCTGTTTCTGTATACACAGAAAATACTTCATAGAGTCTTCCCAAGTAATTAAGTCGAGATTACTTCCAAGTAACTTCTGTACTTTTTCCACATTCTCACCATTTCTTAATATCTGAAGCGGTCCGAGGCTTGACTTATCATTAAAACTACCGTACTCACTCCCCTCTGTCAAAAATCTATCCAAGCCTAACCAATGTAAATAATCCGTGTTTACACTATCAACATCTAAGTTAGACATATACATCTGCAGTTCATAATCACCATGCACTATGCCTTCATCGTTTAATGCTTTTATTATATCCTGTGAAAAAATTACAGGAGTCCATGTATACTGTGTATCTGCATGAGCACCCATCTCAACCACACTTAAAGCCAGTGGTATTAATGGATTATAATACTCATCAAAACATAACGCCAAACTTGTAGTACTCTGGTTAAACTCCGGATAATTAATTAACATCTCATTGTAAATCTGATCTGTGTAATCATAAACCTGCGTATTCAATCTTACAGATATATCAGAAAATATACTTTCATTAATCTGTGCAGCCTCTGTATCCTGCTCTGTCACATTACTAGAGGACATATCAATATCCTCTATACACTCAATAATGATGTTGTTATATTCTGGTGTCGTCTCCTCTACAACTAACACATTTTCTGTACTATCAAGTTCGGCTTTCACCTCTTCCACCAATCCCTGCTGTCCAGACTCAATCTGCAAAAATACTCCTGTAAAAAACACTACCATTGCAAAGATTATATGTGACTTACTTTTTCTTCTCATACAAAATCCTCCAAAATATTATTTTGCATGTCTTACAACATACAAATTCCGGAACAATAAAAAATCCCTCACTTAGATATGTCTATCTAAGCGGGGATTTTTACCATTTCCATTATTGGGGAATAATTAAATATAACTCTGGGTCTTTCAACACTCCGTTAACCTTTACAGCAATATGAAGATGCGCTCCAGATGACTGTCCAGTGTTACCAACATAAGCGATAACATCTCCCTGTTTAACAATATCACCTACACTCACGTTTAACCTCTCACAATGCGCATATACTGTTTCTACTTCATTTGAATGTTTCAACTCAACATAATTACCATAAGCTGCTGAATACTTATCAGCCGTCACACTATTAAGAACAGCCGCCTTCTCTACAACACCATCAGCTACAGCTAGAATCGGAGTACCAAATATATTACTACCTGATATATCTAGTCCACCGTGATTAGTCGTATTTATGTTTGTACCTGCAACCTGTTCTCTTGTTCCAAATCTACTTGTGATTTCTGTAAACCCTGGCACAGGCCATACCCATTCACTGTTATAGCTCACAGTAAATGTGTTAGTATTAAAAGCATCCACACTTTCTACCATAGAGTTATCGTTTTCTTCTCTTCTTGTACTCGTGTAAATATCTGGCTTTTTATTTGTACTTTCAAGAAAGGCCTGTTTGAATTGACTCTTCGTACTCACAGTCTGTGTCTTCGTTAATAATTTACTCATATCTGTATACTTATTGACTGCATCTGATGATATATAATCAATAACGATATAAATAATTGTTACTACAAAGACACCTACTATAAACCAATATATTAATTTTGAAAATATATTGGCAACAATCTGTTTACATAGATTACTCCCCATAAGGCTCACTCTCCATTGCAAAATATGCCTGGGCATTAATGGTGTCAACAACAAGGATCAGCAACCCATTTGGGGTATTATAATTAAACACAACAGACGCATCATCAGTAAATACCGTAGGAACACATTCTTTTAAATCATCCTGAGTATAATCGTACATTTTACAGATATTATATAAAGACTCCAATGCATATATACCCAATTCACCCATATCATCCTTGTACTGGGAATATTTATCACTGCTAAAGAAATCCAACACTATATCTTCCCGGTATAGACCAAGTGTTACATGATACGGGAATAACTCGTACGGTAACGAATAGTCATAAGTCTCTACTTCTGGTTGAATGTACGTACCATCAGCTTTCTTACTTTCAAGTTCCTGCAAATAATCCAACATATCTGTAGTCTCTTCTGTTGAATCACCATTTGTGGCTTCTTCTATTGTATTCTCAATACTTTCTGAGGCTGTGTTAATTTCTGTAGACACAACCTCAAACGTAACATACTCACTATATTTTCTTTCAGTTGTTACCTTCTTAGTAGCTTTCTGTACAAGTAACAAAATAAAAACTAACAAAACCACCACAATCAATAATGAAGCAATTATTACCTTCTTATTATTTTTTCCCAAAATTACAACTCCTTTCTACGGCCATATAACCCAACCAATAACTCTATAACCATTAGTTGCAGTATTATTCTTCGTAAACTCCAGAGACCATCCAATAGACTCAACCACAGTCCTTGTGTATGCCATTAAAATCTTTCCGTTAGAACTCTCTGTGTGCATGCTATAACCAAAGCTGGACTGGTCCCAACTCTGTTCCCCATCCCTACCATCGACAATTACTTTGAGTTCGTCAAATGTAGAATCATTGGCTACTTTAGCATTAGTCTGTACAACGCCTCCAGGGAATGTGTGTGCCTTAGCATCTCCATATGTAACCGGCAAATAATAAAATTTATCTTCAACTTCCCCAATCTTCTTATAAACGATAGCAGCCTTTGAATTGTTGTAATTAATAGCCTGCGAATTTGATTTATTGTACCACTGACCTTCTAAAGACCATGCTAGACAATAACTCTTATCATAAGCTGCCGGTAATGCACACACTCCAGCACACTTTATATCGTCAACCTCTTTATACAACCATTTCTTACCCAATTTCCATCCGATACCACCAGTTAAGTTCTTACTTAAACTACCAGTCCAAGTAATGCTCCCATCACTTGCAATGGTAGACGCATTAGCTATAGCTGTATACGTATACTCGTATGCTTCCCTATCATCACTCTTCTTTCCAAGCATATAGGACAAATCATATGTACTACTAAATGTAGCTACTTCATTCCCATTCTCCATTGTATTCTTTAGGAGATTATAAAAATCCTCTGTTGACTTATCTGTGTTGAAGAAGTAGCACCCTTCTGTTGGAACCCAAGGCAGCCCATCATATAATCCAATACCATCCCCCAAATCAACAACCATCGAACCTTGTGATAAATTAGAAACATTTTCGTACCAGTTGTTACCTAATTCCAACACACCACTGTCCAGAATGCTTCCTATCCTATCTGAATTACTGTTGTTCTCCTTAGTTTGCGTACTTTTATAAATATCCGCAATCTTATTTGTGACCTCAAGATAATCTTGCTTAAATTTCTGTTTACTACTCGTACGTATACTTGTACTTAACAGTTTTGTAGCCTCAGCATACTTATCGGTAATATCAGATGTTGTGTAATCGACAATAAAAAAGATACCTACTACAATTAAGGTACCTATACAAAACCACTTTATTACTTTTGATATAACTGAAGCTACAGCCATCCTAAAGCTTAGTGTCCACACACTATCACTTTTGTTACTCATGTGTATCAACTTCAACCTCCTCAATTATTGCATTCTTATTCTTAGGGACAGCTGATAAGAGTTTATACACCTTCCCATCCTTAAGTTTGACTTTCACAATTGGAATTACAGGCCGTGGTTGCATCTTATTCACGAATAGAAAACAATTTTTATACTCAGGCTCACTTCCTATTAAATCCAAGAGTTCTACATAATCTTCCAGTCCAAACTCCTCTATAACAGTTTTCTTAGCCTTCGGTGCTAAATCACCAACAAACAAAGCAGTGACGTTCTCAACAAGTGACTGTGATGAAGTATTATTAGTTAACGCTTGAACCGAGTTACCGATTAAAACATTTGTCTGTCCCTGTGCCCTCCTAAGAGTGAATTCTTCCACATAACCCCTCATGATATCAGGATCATTCACTGCTATCTGCGATTCCTCAAGTACTTTTAAAACTTTTATACCTTTAGAGAACTTGTACGCTACATAATCAGCGTTCAATTTTCTCATGTATAAAAACTTAAGCTTGAATACCACTGGATCATTAATAGATGTTGAACCCTCTAAAATACCAAAGTCAAACATCAAAGTTGGGGCTTTTAGTATGCTACTGTAGCTAAACTCCTCGTCAAAAATATACGACTTACTTCCCTCACGTGTCATGTACATTTTAAGACCATCTATTACATTACGTGATATACTACTATATTTCCTTTGCATCTCAGGTGTCATATAGCTCAAAAACATTGCAAAAACCTTAAACGGGTGTAACTCCATAGTATTCTGCCAAGAGTTCCTATTACTAGCCAAAACACCAATTGAAGTGTACAAAGCTTTATGGAATGACTCTAATAACTCTTCAAATTCTACTCTACGTACCTCATCTACTAATCCAGATAAAATCATCATCTGTTGCTTAGAGAATGTTACTCTTTCCCTAAAGTATGCTTCGGCGTGTAAATCATCTGTGTCTTCTTTATACATCTTCCATGAGTTTATGTATCCCATAGCTTCTTGTCTTAGAGAGACAATATACCCACCAGTAGCTTTTATGAAATTGTTAAACTCGTTCCCTTTAATATCCTGCACACACACTGCCATACCATCTTCACGTCCGGAGCAGCATAAATTTAATGCCAACACCGTCTTACCCACACCAGACGGTGCCACTATGTATACATTTCTTGCTATACTGATCTTCTTCCAATCAATATTAAATGGCGTCCAGTTTAAAACATTCACACCAACATAACTCCCACCTGTGCCATTCATAGAACCACTATTCGGTAAAAGCTGAGACATAGTCACACTATCTGTTATGATTGGTATTACATCTTTTATGCAATCATTCTTACAATTAGACAACAAAGACGTGTACTCCAACTGTTGCTTAACATCACCTACTAACACATGATACTCTGCACCAATTTTATTCAAATACTCAAAAACTAACTTCTCAGCCCTCGTCAAAGCTGAACCTGTCTTTGAACGTATAGTAATATACATCCTTGTTTTATACAGTTTATGTCCTTCTTTTACTTTTTGAATAGTGTACATACACCTGACAGCCATAATTTTATCCTTTTCAGATACACCCCACTCATTTTTAGGATCTACTGTAGCATTAATTATCTTCTGCCATGTGTCTATTCTTGTTTGCCATCCTGATTCCTTTAGGTTAATATCTAAACTCTCATTCTTAAACGTAAAATCTATTACAGCATCAGACTTCTTACCCCTTACATACCTTAACAACTCACTACAGAACGTTACCGGTGTGTCAATCGATAGAGAACTAACTTGTACTATAGAATTCATGTAGTACCTTGTGACATACATATTATTAGATATTAACATTTTGCTCCCGATATTGTCAGGGATACGTCCTCTATCCTTTTGTAAAGATGATAATACAAAATTAACCCATACTCTTAATGTTAAGAATGGTGGGTCTCTCTTCACAGTCGTTGCTTTCTTTATTTCCTGTCTGTCAACTCTCTTCTCCCGTACTTCTTTTGTCTTTTGCTTCTTCATATCGTCCCTTAAAGCCACACACACTACCTCCCTTCTATTAATGATATTATCTTTTTCATTATATCCAATGATGAATACTTAGCCATACGCTCACTCTTATCCAAATCCTCAAAGTGTTCAATATATGGTATATATAAAGTTTCTTTACCGTAGGATATTACTCTTGCCGCTGGAACACCATCACCTACATCCTTAACATCTGAAGCTAAATAAAAATACTCTACATTATCACCAGATATGTGTGGACTTGCGTAGCCACCACGATCAAGTATTATCAATATTGAAATATTTGATGGATTCTTTAATATATCTGTCATAATCTTTGGTTGCATACCTAACATAAGTATATCGCCTGATATAACATCTTGCTCTCGTAATTTATGGTGCGGTACCAGATCTGGATACAGTGGTATTTTCCCATCTGCATAATAACCCTCAATACACACAACTCGTGTTGGCATATTATATAAAACCCTACAAACTTCCTTCAGGTAATAGATAAAAGTGTCCGTGTACTGCACCCTTGTCACCTCTTTAAAATAGAGGACTCTATCGAACTTATTACCATCTACATGAAATAACTTTTTCTGATCTACCTTAATATCATACTGGTAATTAATACGCTTAACCAACGAATCCAGCTTAGACTGCACACGTAATTTATTCATACACTCAAGCTCAAGTTCATACTTCTTATTCTCAAGCTCTTTATTTAACGTATCAATTATAGACTGTAAGCGTGAAACGGAGTTCGCTGATGCCAGTACCTCGTTATTTAGGGCTGACACATCACCACAACACTGATGTACTGTATCTATAAACTCTTTTGGGTACTTTACCATAAGATACATAAATTCATCTGTATTCCTTGCTTTTAATAACTTATGAATAAACCTAGTGCTCGTCAATGTGTCAACTCTTGTGTCAATATCAATTATTAAATTAACATTGATACGCTTAGCATCTTCTACGTACTTCACAAGACCAGACGGTGTAAAAAATTTTCTTGCGAAATCTGCTTTTATTACAACACGATTACTTACCTTATTGTTTATTACAAACTTGTCAAGTTCTTCTTTCGTATGAATAAAATAGTACCCTTCCAGTTTATCCTCAATTTCCTCTGTTAATGATGCCAAGTATATCATAGGCCGAATCTTCTCCCTTCAATTTTATACCAGATACTCTTATTGTCTGTGCCATTATACCATTAACCTCTAATACTGTACTAATTACTGCACCCATTTCATTACTTGATATATTAACAGGTCCTAAGTCATTAAGCTGCATACCAATAAAAGTGACGCTATCAACTCTTGGACGATATCTCAGCATACTACAACTACGTAAAACCTCCGGTACAGTATTTGACATTACAACAGTATAGAACATTCCATACGGAGTCTCACTGTAATCACACTCTCTTATTATATAACTCAGCTCACCTTTAAGGCTTGATTCAAGAACATCCACAATAAAATTATAGGAAAACTCTTTACGATTTTTACACCCAATAACTATAAGGTTTTCCTTTGCCTTACGTATCCTGTCAATACAACTATAAGCATCTTCATTAAATTCCTCAATGTAAATCATTAAGTGCTGTATACCAGATTTTGTTACCATATCAGTTAAAGTGTGGAATTCCCAATCCTTTTCCACTATAAGTGTCTTACCAGCCAATGCCCTGTATTGTGCAAGAAGAAATACCATAATAGTACGCTCTAAAGTATCACCTACAATATAATTAACTGTAGTTTTTAAATCAACTCTTGGTATTAACTCTTCCTCTTCCTCTTCAACTGGAATATCAGATAAAACATCTTCGTCTGTTAGATACTTACCTTCATTATTCTGATTACTGATATTACTCTTCTGTTTAATATACTCAGAAGCACGCATTCTGTATGTGACACGTTCACTCTGCACTTCAACAGACTGTCTACCCTCTCCAGTAACTATACTCGTTATGAATTTAGGACTTAGGTCTCCCTGATATACTATCCAATTCTTCCACCCATTCGTTTCAAAGAATTTTACAACAATGTCTTTTTGTACAGACTCATCTATTAAGTAAACCACATTACCAGTCAACCTAAGAAAAGGTGAATTCAAAATTCCATAAACCCTCTGCATACTAGATGAACTAAATTTCAATTCATCAGATGTTATAATAATTGTATCAACAATAACCGGTACACTATCTATAAACCTCTCGAAACCAATAAAAGTCTTAAATAGAGTTATATCATATACCGTTGTCTGACTCTTTATTGAGTCATCTAAATTAGAAGCTACAATGAACATTTTTTCTCTACTTACCATTTATCTACTCCTCATACTTAACACGTCTATGCTCCATTCCCGGATCGTCTACTTTCTTTTTATAGATATCAGGTACGTCTTCACCATAATAAATTACCTTAGATCCTTCGTATTCATTATTTTTGTATTTCTTGACAAGCATGCTTTCAAGATTAAAATCTAAACACAAATCTCTTGAAATAATATCTTCAGCTTCTCGTCTATTACATACTGTAATAAATTTAAATACATCTGCTGCATCAGACTCAATTAGAGAAGCTAAATACTCCTTCGTATTTTTCCAATCATACTTAGACGTCGTTACAGTTATAACAATCCTATACAACTGTCCCTTACTATGACATGCTTCATCCTGATCAATGTAAAAATCCATCCTCTCCTTCATCATTTCACGATCAGTATATACATTCATCTTTGACATATCACTTTGTAATTTATATTCCCCATCAACCTGCTGCAGATAGTAATCCAAATCATAGTCTTTCAGCTGATTAATAAATTCTTCCAAAGCACACGAGAAAGAATCGTCATTTATGTAAACCATAGTATAACCTGATAAGATATACATAACATTCCCGTTTTCATACTCTACAAGCCCATCGTCATGTATATGACTGATCTTGACTAAATCGTCTGCAGTAGCATATACATCATACATAGACTGTTTATATTCTTCCTTCTTCTTCCTCTCATCTAACTTTACAATCTGCACTACTCGTATGGAGTAAAACCCCCATACAAGTAACGCAATGACAAAAGGTACATATCTACTAAGAATAAGAAAGTATATTAATGCCGGTACACATATTAAAATTATAGTGATAATGGTTGGTGCCATTCTACCTTCACCACGTCCATTATAATTTTCAATATATGCAAGCATATTTATCTTTTCCTTGTTTTTACTTCCTACCACGGTTTCGATTTCTCCTTTCATCCCTACTGTTCAACAACTCCATATACTGTTCTGAAGTTAAACCAATAAGTGAATGTGTTGGGTTACCTTCTCTACTCTCAGAGTACTCACTTGCTCTGTACTCTCTTGTATAGTTATAGTTATTTTCATACCTATCAGTCCTTGTCTTAAAGATATTATGTTCTTTTATAAAACCGACAGCATGCTGTGCCGCACGTTCATAAACATCAAACCCAAAGCTCTCCCAGTTATTTATAACAAGCTTCGTTAGCCCTACCAGCGTAGCAATATACATTAGCTGTATTACAACTTGAATAATTAACGATACTAGAGATGTTAAGCCGGAGTTTGCAAGCACTATAGATCCCTTTAAAACAAGACCATATAATGCATTTGTCCCACATAAAACAGCTAGTGTTATAACAAAACCTTCAATAGGTGTCATTCCACCTCTCTTAATAAATCGTCTAACTATTAAAGATGCCATCATAACAACTAATATCACTGTAATACAAAGAGGTTTAACTACTGACGATATAAAATACACAACAACTAATATAACCGTAAGAATAGTTCCCAATGCTCCACCAACAGAAAATATATACCTTGCAAACGATTTAGACGATTCCTTGAGTGCCGTCATTCTATCAGCAACAGACAAACGTATTATATCCCTTGCATCTACATCATAAATCTCTATAGCATTTCCATTTCTTACGCCCACAATCTGGTTATACTTTACAGCTATACTCATAGCCATAACTTTTAGAAAAGCTTCGTCTGTGATTTTACCAAGCAATTCGCTATTCTCCATTACAAACTCTCGTGCATAAGTCTCAATGTCATTCATCTGACTGACAGATACACCATCCTTGTACCAACCAGAACGCTTTATTCTATCAAGCTGCATGTATGTAGGATTACTGTCTTCACTCAACCTTGACCAACTTACAGGTAAATCATACACAAGTCTTAATCCAGTAATGTCTTTCTCATCTTCCATAAACTCTCTGGACATAAAATACTGTCTTATTAACCCCTTCGTTCTAGTCACACCACCAGACTGTCTTACAGTCTCATACTGTACTACTTTATCTGAATCATCACCATCCTGATTAGGGTCCTGGTTATACTCATTAATAATTCTTACGAGATTTTCCAAAATAATATAGTATGGAGTGATATAAGATGCGTATGCCGTTTCAGTCACTCCTGATAACAGCAAATTAGATTCTATATCATAAGATACAACTGAAGATTCATATACCGTACTTAACGGTATGTATATACCATTTCCCTTCCTAACCATGCCTGGAAGATTAGCTACTAAACTCCTACTGTACTCCTCATCATATGCTTCAGAAACTGTTTTCGTTGTCGGATGGAATAATATATCTTCAAGCAATTCGTACCACGGTATGCTTACGTCATCTACCTTTAAATAAAGCTCTGTAGAAGTCTCTGGCGGGTCAACACTCGTTAAACCTATCTCTCTACCTTCCTGCTCTTTTTCTATATTGAGCATCTCAATATAAGAAACCTCATCCTGTAATAACGCTTTATTGACCTGATAATACGATAAGTCCATTAAATACGGTACAGAAAACAACCCAACCAACACAAGTACACATGATAATATAAAGCTTCCAAATGACTTTATTCCTAATACACCATCTACAGCGTCTATATACAGTCTATAAACCAATAAGCACAGCAACAATACAGCTAGCACCTTGAATATGAACAATAATACATACTCAACATTATCCATAAACAAAAGATTCGGTAAAGATATCCACGTGTTTCCATTCTGTGTTGGTAACATCTGGTTAACAAGCTTTTCGAGTTTAGCTGCAAGATAAATCTCGAATGATGAAAAATCAGATGATGCAGGAACAATCCCTTCTTTTTCCTTGTCTATTTGCTCAATTGGTGCTCCTCTTAAAACTTCTGTTACCAAGAATATATGCTGATTATACTTCAATGACTTTGCACTTAGACTTTTAGACTGTAACCTCATAAATAATTGTAAGTACTCTGAATTACTTAATGATACATTTCTAAAATCTATACGTTTAGTCGTAGCACCAAAACCTTGAAACCTCGCAACCCCGACTCGATACGTATCTGTTTCAGAATCCAACTGCATAAAAGACTCTTTATTGTATTTCTTTACATTAGTTGTATTAGGTAAGTAGAACTGCCCATTATTGTAATAAGTTAAGAACCCTGCTGTATAAATTGTATATCCACAGCTCTGTGCAGTCAGTCCATCATACAATGTAGCATTACTTGCTGCCGGTATTACGACAAGCCCACTCTCCGTAAGTATATTACCATATACATCTATGTATAACGGTGAATCCAAATCAAGCGTTGACTCGTAATCAATACCAAGCTGCGATTGTAAATTCTTCAACATCAAATAATTGTAAGCTGTTAGAAACTGTGTGTAACCAATTCCATCTAACTGCCATAAATTAGGTGAACTGATAAATACGGGTGTTTGATTACTTGACTCACTTTGCACAATCTCATATAGACCATTATGTCTGTAAATCGCTGATACAACAGCAAACGATTGAGCTATTGAATACTCGTCATGGTAATTCTCCGTTGACGAGTCCACATTCAAATATTCCTTTATCTCAGCAGAATTCATAACATACAGGTTACTTTGTGCTGCACCATCTTCATCATCAGACGTGAATACATCTCCTGTTTCCAACTTATTCTTTACCTCTGTAGAGTAAGTAGTTTTCCCATTCGTCTTCACCAGACCATCAACATCTAACGTTACACTATTAGTAAATGATTCCTGTATCTTATCAACAAGTGTAGTATCTTCTGCACTCTGGTTTTTGTTGTAATTTACAACTCTATTCTGATACCCATCCAACTGCTTAGCAAGCTTGTCTGCGTTATAATAACCATCATCGACATACAATACTATATCTCTTTCTGTCTGTAGCAAGTCTCGTAATGTAACTACACTGACCTGCCCCTTACCACTTCCAGATACATAGTTATCAACAGCCGCGTTCACATTCGTATCCATATACAATGCTTTTCTATAAAACCCGTACCCATAATGAAACCTGGATACCCAATCTAAATCATCTAACTCATTTAAACTGGATAGGTCATATAAATTTGTTCTTAATGGAATATAAGTTGCAGACAACTTAACTCCCGTTAAATAATCAGCCGTCAGATACTTTGCTCCATAATCCAATGTAAATATAGCCTTTAACGGATCTGTAACACTATCATCTCCAGACCAGTTATCCATTGCATTAGCTGTGACAGTTTCTTTCTGATAGCTTGCCAGCCTTGCATAATAACTTAGGAATATTTTCATACTATCAGACACCTCACTGTTCGATGTATATCTGACGCCTAGGTTATCTAACGCACCATGTATTTTCACAAGAACATTCACCTGTTGTTGTATCCCGGTTACCGCCTTCTCAACATCATCACTTGCCAACACTTCCTCGGCTTTAGTCCATTGACCTTCTTTTATATCACCTGCTACCTTATCATAAACGTACAGCTCCATTAAAGTGTACAAATACTGAAGTCCACTATAAGCTGAAACGGCTTCTACACTATTCAAGTCAACGTACTGTATGTTATAGAACTTAGGTAACCTATTAATTCCAATCTTATTTACATATAAAAGTTTACCACCATCATCCAGCGGAAATAAACCAAACAGTGCAGAGGAATTGTGTATCACAGACTCATCATTTACAACCTCCATCCCTGTATCATAAACATATCCTTGTACTCGTGGTATAAAATATCGTGTTAACTCTTCAGCCCTATTCAATATATCAATACAGTCTATCTCACCTAATTCAGAAATATCAACATTCGACATATCCATTGCTGCTTGATTTGCGTTTGCAACAATCTTTATTCGATTCACCACAAGTGAATTGTTAATATCCAGTCTGCCCGTAATCCCTTTATTACTTAATGATGTTGTTATACCCTGAATATCTATAGAACTCTTTCCACTTTTTGATGCCTGTATTATATCGTACATCAATCTTAATCTTAAGTACTGCTCACTCGTTACGCTGGTTTTAGAATTTTCACTCTTACTATTGTCAACATTAATCGGACTACAAACCTTCTGTAAAACTGTTGTGCCTGAACCATCATCATACGCTACAGTATAATTCTGGTTGTTAACAATATCGTCACAATGTATAGACGCTAAATTCTTCACAGCCTGGACACTAGAATTTTGACCATTCTTAGTCCAAGCATCTCCATAAAACTTTGAGTCTGTTACACTCCAATTTCTTAATAAAAATGTATATACATCAAATAGACTAGCATCTCCAAGACTTGATAATTCACTCTCCAGCTCCTCCAGTCTCTCCCTGTCTATACGTTCAGCTTTTTCTTCATCAGTCTCTTGCCAGTTATAATACGCTGCACATAAATTCCAAAGCAGTGGATAATCTTCCTTAGATATCTTATCTTTAAAATTAACACCAAGCTCTGCGATAACTTTTAACAATCCACTTTGACTATTATCTGTGGATACATCATCACTAAAATATAATTCTGTAGTCCAACTTTTAACGTCATCACCTTCGAGACTAGTAGAATCAGTACACGATAAACGCATTACTAATTTTGAGTTTTCACCAAACATAAGAGGTATGTCTACATCCTGACCACTTGCTTCAATTTCTTTAAAAATATTCTGCATTTCCGAATTTTCAAAGTACCTGAGTGACATATCTAAATATTCTTCAAAGTACATACCCAACAACACTTCTGTCTCCTCAGGACTGATGTTCCCATTAAGTAAAAGGTCCTTAATGTTTTTGTACTGTAAATTAGGAGTGTTCTTATAATTATCCTTAGTATTCCTAGGATACACTAAGATTGGTTTCACATCACTGGAACCACTATCTTTAAATGTTATGTAACTGATTACCCCACTTTCACTCTTCAGAGCACTATTATCACTTTTTTCACTGCTAAAACTTATATGCATCGGCTTACCACCATCGTCTACAAGTTTTAGACCATTTGTAACTTTTACATTACCTTCCAATATACTTGCATTACCATTCTTTTGTAGTACCTTATAATAATAATTATCTCGTACAATCCGGACTAAATGTATACCACTGCCATCTTTAACAACAGCAATATAATCTTTACTATCACCAGATGGTACAGGTACACTTATATTCTCAACAGATGTTGATATTGTTTCACATGTACCCCAGTACAATACTACACTATTAGCTTTATCTAAGTTATACTCTACCTGACTTACGCTACTGGGTGTAGTACTTAACTTAAATAGTACATCAGCTTTTAGTCTGTCTATGACGTAGTTATCAGTTATATCCGTCCAATCATCGTCACTTAATGCCGTCTCAACAAACTCACATGTATCCTTCATATAGCCTGTTAAACCATCAACATCCACTACGTCGTCCGCCCTAACGTCAATTTTGGGGATTGTCAATGTACCAAGAGCAATTGTTAACACCAATACAAAACAAATAACTCTTTTTATAAACTCACTCATCTACTGACTCCTTTCAACACAATGAGGACAGACTTAGTCTGCCCTCATAAAATAAGATATCCTATTTAATTTAAATTAACGCTATCACTACTTGTAGGAGCTGTAGTATTTGTTTCTGTCTCCTTGACTTTCTTCGCAGGAGATGAACCCCAACTCCAACTACTATAAGAAGATGTAGCTTCCTTTGGTGCAAACACTGCCTCCCCACTACTTCCAATAGTTATTGTATTAATAGGATGTGCCTTACCATTTGTGTCACGATAATACAAACCAGTAATCTTACTGATATTCGTTGCGCCACCTATATCTTTAGTCGCACTAATCTTTATATTAGCTGCATTACTCTGAACATCAATGCTAACTACAATATCTTCATTATTTACAGTCATATAACCCTGTGCATTATTCGCATAGAACTCTACACCATTCACAGAATCGTCCGCTTTTCCGGTTCCACTTAAGATGATGTACTTTCCATTATCTCCAGAAGACGTTTTTGTTATTGTGGCATTACATGTCACAGCCCGACTTTCATTAGCTGCTGCTTTTGGTGTAAAGGTTAACTGCACATAAACATAATGCCCCTGTGTTTCTTTGGTTGACATGTTACTCTCAAGAATTGTAGACACATCTCTTGCAAATGCATACGTAGTAATACCATCAGGACTTGTCTGATTCATCTTTGAAGTATCTGGCTGATATGCTGTAACTGTTGAATATACAGACATCTTATATTCATCATCATTACACTTATCATAGAAATACGAATGCTGCTGCTCATACACAATCTCTTCAATTTTGGTAGCGACATCCTGCCTGCGTGTCTTCTCAATATCATTATACGTACCGACTACAGCCTTATACATAGAATTAGCTATCTTATTAACACTCTCACCATAACTATCTGGTGCATTATCAGAAGCAAAGTTAATCATCGTCATCTTTCCAGGCAATGACTGTACCCAAGCTAATGGGTCAACATTAGCAAGAACTACATCGAAACAGCCTGTTCCAAAATCTGATATGTACTTAGCTACCTGCGATGGATACCCAAAGAAAATAAACACACCAATGAACACCTGTAAACAGAGTAATGGTATTGACTTCATAAAATATGCCTTCGCATCTAACGGCTGTTCACCATCAAAATCTGTCATTGCTTTCACGTTCGGTATAATACTACACACGAACCATAACACACCACCAAGACCTTTCATCATGTTAGATGCCATCCCATTACCATTGGTACCCATATGTCCCTTACCAAAATCCGTTCCAGCTTTCTTGATATCATTAACCCTGTCAAACAACTTATGGTTAACTGCATATAAACCGTTGATTGCATTCTTTGCTATAGATGCCATTATTATTCCAAAACCTATAGCGGATATTACTATCTGGCAGACACCACCAAATACTTTTGCGAATGTACTGATAACATTCACATTACCTTCTGTAAATGCTCGGTTAAAGACTGAACTTGAATCAATTAAGCCTAACACGAAACTTAAATAAACATTCATTACCTGTCCTCTCCTCTCACCTCCTCAACCCAAAAGTAATCTATAATTTTTAGAATACATGCAATAATTTTTACAATGATTATCGCAATTATGATTAAATAGGTTTCCGGAGTCATAAATAAATTTATTAATTCCTTCACTTTACTCCGTCCTTTCTACTTCCAATACTTTACGATAAATACAAACGCACTGGATATCCATGATATTATCCTGAACACGATACCATTCATAAGGAGTATAAATACGATATACCCTATAATTAATCCTACAAATGAGTTACGTAACTGTAACTCACCACATCTTCTATGTCCAAGTGTAAGAAAATACACTGGATCAAATACATGGTCACAAAACCAAAGTACCAACTTGTTATCTGATAACATTGAGAAAGCAACTAACACTGTTAAGCTGGTTATACCTAATAGAGGTATGATTTGAAATATTATTAACACTATTATCGACGAGCCCTTATCAATAATACTAATCATTCTATCCAAACCATGTTTACTATCTACTTCCCACTCGTCACCAGCATCTTCAGAACCAACATACTCTATAGATACATCCGTCTGTTCTTCTGTCTCATCAACAACCTCACCACTCTCCTCTACCTTAATGGATTGTGAGGTAAATACATTTCCAAAAACAGAATAATAGTAATAAACATCATCAGAATCATTTGAATCATCTGTTTTCTTTGCTCCAATCAAGTACAACATCAAATTCTGTTCGTCTGGTGCCAAGCCAACTACCGTTACTCGACCGTTATCACTTGACCCATAACCATCTCGTAATGTTATATTAAGAGTAGGCGGCTGGGTTTGGTACTTTTCAAGTCTACCAATCATCGTACCATAAAATATTCTAAGACCATTTGGGTCAACCCATTTACCATTCTTCTTCGTAGAGACTAAGTTTAACACATTATTATCAGCGCCTATTGTACCAGCCTTATTTTGTATCCCACCAAACCATGATACTACACCAGCAGGTGTAGGTATTATCTCTAACTTTGTAAAGTCGTATTTAACGGCCTGTCCATTTACTCCAAGAATCTCATTACCCTTCAAGTCTACAACTGAATGTACAGCATCTTTCTCCAATGCACCATCTTCACTAACCTCAGTCCATTTAATACCTACAGGGACATATCCAAACCTTAAAGTCTCAGTATTATTCACAAACATATTCACATTTATATTTTTAATGGAATTGCTATGGACATATAAGGGTAACAAGACTTTACCCTGTAAATAGTCTATTGGATTACTGTAACTACTCCAATCCGGCAAATTGTATAAATAACCAAATTCATCATCATACATAAACTCCCCGACCGTCGTATTTACATTAGACCTCTGCAAGTTATGACCACTACCAGCCTCATTCAACTTTACAATTCTTACCACCCACGCGTCTCCTGAAGGTACTGTGTACCCTGTTATCCTCTTTACGTCATCCATTGTACTCAAACCATCAAAAGTTAATCCCCAACTCGTAAATGCTTCCCTCGGATAAAATATGAACAGGTAATCATCTTCTAACCCATAGTATATTATCCAGTTAGATAAAGCATAACCATAGTTGACAACATACTTAGGACTTATACTATCAAACACACCTTTCTTTACAATCTGTGCCGTAAGCATTGTCCCAGTATTATCTGTGTACTCCTGCGGGAACTTAATATAAATATCTGAGTTTATAACATTTGCATATTTTGATGCATAATCTCCTGAACTTAAAGTTATCGTGTAACCATTACCAGAACCAAATCTGAGTGCATTTTTAGAGTTTATCCATCCGTAGACCACACGAAAGTCAACCAACAAATCATCGCTTGTCGGCTGATAATACAACTGTACATCATCATTAACACGGTAAATAACATTTCCGACTATAATTTCATGTGTACTGTTATTCAATCGAACAAAGCCAGCTATAGTCCAAAATTCAATATTACCGTCATTATCAGGTTGTGGTACCGTATTACCATCACCAGATGTGTTAGTCGATGTCACAAGACCCTTCTTCTCAAGCTCTTTATAACTTATCATTATCGAGTTATCTGAACTACCAGTTATACTTGATACTGCCGTTGTAAATGTTTCACTAGTGAACTTAGATGGATCCCTTTTAATCCGTGCTAAAAATACATTAACCTTCTCCTTCTCCACTCTCCATATTACCGTATTTGGTTCATCAGTCTTTACAGTCCCAGCCCTGTATCCTATCAAATCATCAAGATTTGTAATAGCATCTGCATTTTTTATTGTTACAATAGCTGTAGTGGTATACATATCATAATCACTATCAGCATAAACATTTTTTATTCCTAAAATACTCACAAGTCTACTAAAGAGTCCTGTCTTCGCCGTACGCCCTAAAGCTGCTTGTCGCCTATCATTGTCTGCACACTGTTCTGACCATACAGTGTCTCTCTTTGAACTTAACTCATTTGCTGAATCAAAAGACTGTCTTTTCAACAGAATATCATCGTTGTTATTTCTCACCTGATCAACTGTATAAACTCCACCACCCCAAGGCAACCAGAGCCTTCCTGGAGTATCAGTCCCTGATACTGTATTGACCTTAAAGCACTCTGGATAATTTACACTCTCACCTGCTATATAGGGAACCTGCTCTGCACTAAGAATATTACATGTTAAATGATAATACTGCTGCCCATCAATATACTCTATCCCTTTATATGACGTTCCAATCAATCTTTCACCGGAACCATTATCAATATAAATATTAGAAGTTATGTCTGCACCAATACTAGACTTAAACCTTGTTTCGTCTGTTATCAAAATATAATAGTCGAACCTGTCCACTGTTGACATATCAAGCTTAACATCTATACTCGGAGCATTACTGTCGTTTGTTATTGTAACAGTCTTCTTGAAATAACCCTGTTTTATTAACTCACTGTCTAAATCCACAGTTAACTGTACCTGCTTTAGATCGGTTCTTGAACCTTCATCAGCTATACACATAAGAATACTTAACATCTGATCACGTGTAATATTCGATGTATAATCCAGCGACTCGTTGATACACCCTCTTGCGAATAAATAGATGTACGCTTCTCTCTCAGCTTCATCTAAATATTCTGGTATACCACTGCCAAATACCTGTAAGAGTTGATAAAGCTCCTGCTGGTTAATAACAGGCTCTCCATATAAATCCATGAGGTAGGCTGCATATTTGATAAACTCTCCAACTGTTACAGTCTCTGAACACTCCTCTGAAGCTAAGACCTTATCCCTTATAGCCATGCTCTTATACTTATCTTTATTCGTACGCGTTATAAAAACATATGTGTTACCAGCATTCATGTTGATATCATCAACATACCCTGGCAAATTAAGAATTGCCGGTGAATTTTTCAAGCTTTCATATGATACCGGTTTTGTCTTCATCTTAACATCATAGGCCACATTTCCAATTGCCTTGTAGATATCCATTACAGCCGTCAATTTATCAACACTATTTATTGAACACTCTTCAATAGTATACTTACCTGAAATGACACCACTTCCTGCATCAAACTGAAAATTCTCATTTGACAATAAGAAATCATTACCTAATACACTCAAAGCTCTACTGACAACAGAATCCTCACCTCTGTACGTCTCTGTTCTATCCAAATCAAAATAACCTGTATATACAGATGCAAATTTTCCTTCTTTTGAAACCATACCTGCAAGATTAGGTATTTCACTGAATAACGGTCTATAGTAACAATTCTGTATTGAATTATTTACAGAATAGAGCTCCGTAACATTTACTTTATAATCCTCTTCTGTAGGCTCAATAATTGTTATGTATATATCAGATTTAACACTGGTATCGACATTAACAGTGGTATCAGTTTTAACATCCACATCCACTGTTCCCTCGCCAGAGTTCTCAACTGTCACATCAGTACTTACTTCAGCTTCCGTCGTAATCTCCGTTTTTACATCTTTTGTTACTTCAACCACATAATCCCCTGTTATTATAATTTCCGTCTCCCTAACAGTACTGGCAACAGTAGTCGCCTCTGTTGTAACCCCAGGATCATACGGATACACTGTCTGTTCTGGATCTTCTGGATGAATATTCGTTTTTGCGCTAACCTTAGATGTAAAGAAAATACAGCTAACTAACACTACACTCATTAGTATAAATACAATTTTATGTTTCACACTACCCCTCCTCTAAAGCTGCATCCTCATTTTTAGTCTTTATACGTAATATAAAGTATTTAGACACTACAGATGAGCGCTGCCCCTTACCTACTGTAATATCATAGAATCTCCCATACCCATATTTACTATCTATAACCTCATCCACATACGGTAAGAACTCGTTAGAGACTTTTAAAGTAACCATATGCTCACCACGTTTCTGCATTTCCGCTATAGCCCTATCAATAAAATCACGTAATGCTGCTAGCTTTTTTAACTTTGCCCTTGATAATCTACTCTCAGTCTCTAACTCTGCCTCGTCATTATTTGTAAATGACTTAATGATTAACTTTATCTGGTCTAAGACCCCTAGAGAAGAAGTTTTCACACTGTCATCTAACTCAACAGAGCGATATATCTCTTTCTGTCCATTCATACAGACCCACTTCCTTGTTATAATATTTAATAGGCTTTCACCTATTAAAAAGAGCTAGACTGTAAATACCTAGCTCCTAACAACTTAGTACTTAGAAATAAACAGCCATATACGGGTACACCAAATACAGCAACAGTAATATACAACCCACCATAAGTATTGACTTCAGAATACCCTTAGCTAATTTCGCTATTATAACTACCAATGCTGCGGCTAATAGTATTTTACCCACTCCACACTCTCCTCTCAATTCTGTGTACGTAAGAATTCGACTATATTATATCGAACTTCGTTCCCCTTACCAAATGCAGTAAAGCAAGTATTATAGTTTATCTTATAAACACCCAACGTATACTCGCCTATCTCTACATAATACGTATTTTCAGATTCATACACCTTATCTGCCACATCACTTTCTGCTATTACTGCCAACTTAGTGCCCTGTAATTCTTTTACTGTTTCAAATTGCCTTAACTCCTTAGATATTGTCAATGTATCGTTACCAAATGTATATACTTTCTGTAGACTATCTCCCAGCCCAGCATAGACTCTCATGTGAAAGCCGGTGTAAACTGGCAATTCATTTAACTGCACAGTGACTAAATCATCCATTCTTATACAATTATATTTTGACTGATAATATATATTATGTTCTAGCCCGTATAGAATTGTCTCATAAACATCCGGAGCATCATAACACCTGATAATAATCGCCTTGTCATTAACAATAAATATCGCAGCTTCCTGGGGGCCTTTCTTACCCTCTTTCGATATAATGAGATTACTTGTCTTTGTCTCAGCATCCTGTATAAATGCTGCTGCAGAGAATGAGTATATGTCAAGATTTGAAACAACTGACACAGATAGCGAACCATCCTTAGCATAAATATACTTTGAGTTGTCAGTAACAAATTCCAGAGAATCAGGAAGATCTATTGGATAATATAACCCCTCACCCAAATAAAGATACACCTGTTTAATATACCTTGCTTTCGTCCCAAGACCTGGTTTACTGTTTGAACTTCTTTCTTTGAATACAAACTCCTGTATATCAACATTCTGTACTGTACTCTCAATTGATTCCAAACCGGACACAGCCTCCTGTTCATTATCCGGCTTTTCAAATAATGATTTCACAGATTCAATATTCCAAGACCATCCTAAGCCTGCCCTAGTACATCCTGTTAAAACCAAACCAATGCAAATTATTGATAATAGTCTATACCACCTCATACACAATCCTTCCTACTTCATCTCACCTAATAAGGTCATAAAATTAATACCTGTACCATACGCTGTAGAGTATTCTACATACACATATCCACCATCCACAGGTAAGATTGTCGCATACATCTCCAAATCCATACTCTGTTCTTTGTAGACATATACAATCACCTGATTACCATGATATTCTATAGTCTGCGTTGTATACGGGTTATAAGTCTTAACAAAATCCTCTTCTAAAGCATCATATAATTTAGATACATGTATACTATCTTCATCTTCCGTATATCTTGTGCGTAAATACGATCCACTATCATTAACATAAGTGTCCCAACCGTTCATATAATACATGTACTCATAATTAACAGGTACAAGAAGCTCAAAACCATTATATAACGTTGCTAAGTTCCAATCGGTTGTATACGCCTGATAGTGTGTCTCATACTCGTATACATATTCGTCTGTAAGAGTTTCTGTATCACTCTCAGATTTTATTTCAGCCGTCTCATCAATTACACGTTCTGCTGTAGTTGTTATCTCAATATCACCAACATCCATATCTGCAAGACCCGGCTTTGTAGTAACTTGTTCTGTTGAACTAACTACAGCAGACGTATTCCCCTCAGTACAACCCTCCGTTGATTCGACACTCGTCTCTTCATAATATGCCGTACTCTCTACTGACGTAAAGTCTGATGTGTCTTTACGCAAACATCCAATTAAAAGAATACTTATAAATACAGCGCTGTATATCACACTGAACCTTTTCATTTATCTACCCCTTTCACTCAATATCTTATCTAATCTTACTCTGACAGTTGACATATCTGTTTTTAATTCGATTCTGTTTATTATACTTAAATCCATAGTATCAATAACTGACTCTAATACACCAAGTTTGTCATTAAGGTCACCAAGCTCATCAAGCCACTTATTTATATCTAAAACTTCCAATAATTACACACCACCCCTGTTATAATTAATAATACAAAAATCCATGTAATACTCTTAACAACGAGTACACATGGATTTATTACATTTCCTTTATTTCATTTATATATGTTATACGCGTATTTAGATTTTCAAATATCCAATACACCATTGTAAACACAGAACATCACTAAGGTATAACGATATTCCACGTTATGTTATGTTTCAATATAATATCTTTCAACCTTCGTAGACTTTTATCTCCTATTCCACGTACGACGATAAGTTCATCATACGATTTAGTTACCAAGTCCGCAACTGTCTGAATTCCCGTAATATACAGAGCATTTATTACTCTAGGATCTGCTCCAACATCAGTAATACTTGTATCTAATGCCAACTTTCTCGTCATTGTTCTGTCAAAAACTTTCCTTGTGATATCCCACTCAACTCCATGTAGTAACAACTCATCACGTAACCTCGTAACAGATAACTCTCCTATATTCCGGATATTATAGATATCCTCTATGTCCATATCCAAAATATCTCCGACTGTATTTAAACCAGCCCTTCCAAATGCATGCAATGTTAAAGTCGACATTTTAATATCTTTAAGCATTGTACTTTTATCATATACCATACTACACATATTTCGTCTCCTGTCTTCAACACTAATGTAACACACCTTTAAATAAAATAACATAATCATATTACAAAATAGATAGCTACATTTATTTGTAACCAAATCCGTCTAACTTTAGCTGCTTAATTCCATAATACTCTCTCTATATGTCCACAACTACACTGTGTAGTTACATCCTCTGAACTAAATAATCCAAGTAGACTTGCACGGCTTTGTTCATCGTAACCCATAACAACATAAAATTCTGTTGATATACTTAAAAGCTCTTTTTCTGTTTGAATCATTTTTACACCTCCTGTAACATACACTATGTTGCCATTGTTGAATAACTCCAACGCAATAACCTATTTACTGCACTATAAACATTATAGTCACGGTACAATGCTTCCCAGTTCTTGACAATGTCAAATTCGATATTACCTTTAAAACTAGGTACACACGCTATACCATCACCGGTAAGCTCAGCACGTACAATCATTAGACACAGCCCAAGCCAATTTTTTGAATCAGAATACATATTAAAATCGCATCCCCACGTATTATCCTTCCATCCCGTGGTGTTTTCAACAAGCCAAGCACGTCCAGTTCCTTTTAATAAATCAGCTAATGGTTTATTTTGTGTGAACTTATTTCTCACACACTGTAACATAACATAAAATCTTACTGTATCCCAATCACTTCGTATACGGACAGAACGTCCTAATTTCTTAGCTACGTATGGTGCTACCTCTAAGAAGGCTGTACGCTGTGTAATGTCAATACACTTATATGCCTGAAATGCGTTTTCGTTACTCGGATACGTAAGACCATCATCCATTGTAACTGGTGACAAATACATATTAGAAAACTCAGGGTATACGCCCATCTTTCTACTAAAGAATACAGGCTTTATTAATTCACACTCCATTTATCATAACCTCCTAGTCTATTAACAAGCACCTACTTACTTTTGAAAAAGTCGCATCTAACTTCTGTGTGAAAATCTTCTTCAGTCAGGTCATATTCTGATTTACAATCTTCTGACTCCGGATAACACTTCATTTTATCGTGGTCTGCATGAGCACAATACCCACATCCTGCACATCTTCTGCCTTTAAAATCATTATTTAACATACCACTCCTCCGTTTTTTTTTCTTAACAAAATAAAACACATACATACTAAACACACTTAACCACTTACTCTTCTGTTCACCACAATCTCCGGTACTCAAATTCATCTAACGCCGGTGTCTCTACTTCATAGTTAATTATATCCCCATACTTTATGTGTTCTTTACCACACACTCCTGCAGCTTCTAAAGAACTGAAAACACCAAGAAGCTTTGCTTTACCATAAATATCATATTCCATAACTACGAAAATCTCAGATGCCATAGTCTTCAATGATTCTTCTGTACACTCAACCTCTTCACCTTTTTCACTTAGGACATAGTCACAGATATCTTCAACCTCCTCTGGCTTATCCAGATAAACACATTTATTTGCATTATTTACTGCCATCTTACACTTCTGTCCAAGTGGATGTAATAAATAATCTTTAGGTACAAACAGAAGTTCCCTGACCACATCCTCAACTGTATCAAGACTAGCTTCCAAAACTTCAATAGTATTTATTCTCATTACAACCCATCCTCCTACACAATACTTACTATCACACTCAAATGCTTAATTACCTTACAGCAACCTATCATGTGTCCACCAAAACATAATTAAACCTCCATTATAATCAACTCTTTATTGCACATACTATGCGACTCATTATATCCTATTACAAAACTGCCCTCCTACTTTACCTTTGATTTTAATAATTCATATAATGATGGAGTAAAATAATCCCATAATTTTAATTTACTATTAACCATTTCAGATTCCTCTATTTCGTGAACATCAGATGACAGATCAATAATTTTCTCAACCATTATTCCCTCAATATCGATTTCAAACAACTTTTCATTATATTTGATATCTTTTATATTGTTCAAATCCAGGACGACGAGGTTTATTTGATCCATTAATGTCTGATATTTTATCCTGAATGTATAGAATAGTTTATCATCTGAAATATCTATTATTTCATCGACCCTTTCTCCAATAGCTACATTTTCAAGACGCTTTCTGGCGAAAGAAACAATGAATACTAATGTTAAACCCATTCCTCCAAAACAGGATGTAAGCATAGCAACTAAAAAATAACTATTCCGTCCTGTTAGCATGTTAAAATAAATAAAATTTCCTGATACAACACAATAAATAGGGAATAAGAAAATGAAAGATAACACTAGAACTAATAGTATCTTCTCAATAATCCAAAAAATGTGAAGCCATCTCCTGTTTTTCCGATTCTCAACCCGCACTTTCTTTTTTAAGTCATTATCAACAGCTATAGTCATAATCACCCCTGTATGATAATTAGGAAGTTAATTATCACACGTTTCCTTTCTTTTAATATCGTAGTTCAATACAGTTCAGATACTATGGACTTTTAATTTTATCCTGTAGCTTGACTACTCAACTGGAGTGTATTACCGCTACCTTTATCTGAATTGTTTATCAGCTGGATGTTACTGGAGTGTTTTTTTCACTCAGAGTACTTATTTCTATCAAGTCTACATAGGTTACGTCGTAACCATTAGATAATCAATGGTGGACATCATGGTATCAGACCTTAGGAAAGAGAGGTACAACCTCATGAAAATTTTTTGTAGGCATTGATACTGCCAAACTCAACCATTTCGCCGCTGCGATTTCTTCAAACGGTGAAATACTTAGACTGCTTTGATTTTAGATGTATTTTCCAAGATCTCTAACGCCGTCTTAACCTAACCAACCTTACACAATTTGCTTCCTATCTCCATCAAATAATTTTGTATTATCCCCCACGTCTATCTTTTGCTTTTGTAATCCTGTACCAAGTTACCGCAACATAGTGGAAGTTCTGCTTTGGCAGCTACATCTACAACTACCTTCAATCCACAACTCTCAACCTTTTCCTTAATTTTATTCATATTATCCCAATTCCACTGAATTGCATCTTCAAGCCCATGTTCCTTAGTTGCTGTTGTTGTATTAAGAGGTGTAATCTTCACGCAGAATACATTCGGATCAAGACCGTACAACTTATTTGGATCAAGCTCCCACCCTGCTCCACAAATAAAGTTCAGAGTAATAAGTCTGTTATTATTCGGCATATTATTAAACTCTCTCTTCATTTCCTCAATAGTTACAACGTCAGCTCCACCGAATAAATACTTTCTCTCATCCTCATTCGTACTATTAGTAGAAATCTGAATATGCATAAACCCATCAAGATACTTTTTTACAGCCATAACTTCGTCTTTCAGAACATCAACCGGACTCTTACCAAATACTTTTACTTTGGGAAGAATTGTGTTATAGCAAGGTAAAAATGTGAAACCTTCTCTATAAGTTTTCATATCTCTCATTACCTGCAAAATGTTCTTCCAATTGTACTGTGGTTCACCCATACGAGCAAAACCAACCTTAATCTTGTCACTTTTTGTAACCTGTGAATGCTGATTAAATACAAATTCAAGCTGCTCCCACATCTCCTCTGTAGTAAGATTTCCATGAAATCCTAATTCTGGAACTAAGCAAAACTGGCAATGCTGCGGGCATCCATACTGTGTGCTGATTGCTGTAAGCCACTTTTCTTCAAAAGGGACGAGATTCTTTTTAATCAAGCCCACATCGTCTGTCATAATGATTTCCTGAGACTTACCTTTTGTATTAACATCCTGCATAGAAGTAGTCTCAATATAGAAATTCTTTTCTTTGTTATAAAGTACATAAACGCTGCCACTTGGATAAACATATTCTTTTACTAATTCAAAATGCTTCATTCTTAATTCTCTCCTTGGTTTCATATAAAATTTTATAAGCTGCACTTAAACCAGCCCTATCATCCAACATAATGTTTGTAATAGACTTTATTACCTGTAAAAGGTATGTAGGGTGATGATTCATTCATGTAATCAATGTGGATACCCAATCTCCATGCACTTATTCTTCATAAATTTGAATTTTGATTCATCATAACATGTACTAAGAATTAATGTGCACCCCATATCCTTACATTCTTTTAATATGGTGATTACTTTATCATACCTGTAACCCCTGTTGTAATAATCAAAAACTGTATTATCAAAGTCAAATGCAATGATTACACCATTATGGAATTTCCAATTCTCAACAAGACGATTCACACCTATCATCATTAAGAAACGGATCAACCACAATACTGCTCAATTTCTTCATATTTCTTCATCCATACCTTTCTATCATTCTCTGTATAACCAAAGAAATATGGATAAAGCTTGTTATCTGTTGTGAAATAGTAATGATGGTACTCGCCATCTGGTAGGAACATAACACCTGAAATATTAATAGTATCTTTGATTTTCAAGAAGTTCTGATATGCATTTTTGTTACCAAACATCTGTCTAAATGTAATCTGTTTAACACCAATATCATGCATCTTATTTATGTAATCAAGACAATCTTCTGTAGTCATCCTCTCATTTAGTACATTGATAACTCTCAGCTTAGTGGTTTTCTCAATCTCAGGAAGAATATTCTTCAATCGTTCCATTGCTTTTGTATCGTATGCTTCAATGCTTAAAGCAATCTTCCTAAACTTCTTTATCAACTCCATGTCATCAGGGAGGATACGAGTGTGTATATCCAACTTCTTATTATACTTATGAGCAAGCTCGTATACTCTATTATAAAAGTCAATATTATCCTGCCAATTATAAAACGGATCACCGCCACCTGATAAATTTACAGTAGGTGCATTTGATTCAGAAATACACTTCTCTAAATACTCCCAATCTATTTTACTTTTATCGGTTATTGCATTTTGCAAAATTGGATGGTGCTTTGTAATACAATATTTACAATGACAGTCACATCCAAAATTCGTTATCACAGTAAAACCTCTGTTCTGCTCTGTATACATACTACACTTCCTTTCTCTACTTCCTATTTACTAACTACACCTTCAAGAACAGTTACATGTTCTTTATTAGACATGCAACTTACCATAAATGTACAGATTAAAACCATACAACAAATAATACTAAATTTTCTCATTGTATTTACCTACCCCCTTTCACTTAATATCTTGTCTATCCTTACACGGACTGTAGACATGTCTGTTTTTAATCCAATTCTATTTATTAGACCTAAATCTACAGAGTCAATTACCGCCTCTAACACACCTAATTTACCGTTTAAATCCACCAATTCATCAAGCCACTTATTTATATCCAAAGAATTTGCCAAATCCAACTCTCCCATCTTTACTACATAAATATAAAGTCCATGTAATTTTCTCCTATACAGAAAATTACACGGACTTTATATAACTTTATTTTCATTTATATACGTGGCATACCGTTTTAAATTTTATAAGCCAATTTCTTTTGTGCTTGATATCTGCCAAGATATGCTGCATTTTACTTATAACCAAATTCATCCAACATTGGTGTCTCGATCTCGTAGTGTTCAATATTACCACACTTAAGATGCTCCTTACCACACTGGTCAGCACCCTCATTTGTACTAAATAAGCCAAGCACAGATGCATGTCCATCAGAGCCATAGCCAACAACAATATAGAATTCTGACGCAACTGCTCTTAACTCCGACTCACTACACTCCACATTCCCATTTGAATCTGCAATGGTATCAATTATAAGATTGTGTACTTCGTTACCACCATCATTAAGTGCTATACATTTCTTAGCATTGTTTACAGTTAAACTACACTTCTTCCCTGTAGGATGAAGTGAATAGTCCTTAGGTACGAATAATAAAACCCTTACCATATCACCAACTGTCTCAAGTTCCTTTTCTACTCTGCTTATAGCTCTAACTTTCATTTTACATATCCTCCTCGTTATTCATCTTAAAAACATCTTCTAAACTATACTGAATAGTAGAATCCCACTCCGTTACACCAAAACCGGTAATAACTACCCATTCATCAATTCTCATTCAAATGCTCCTTCCAAATGATTCTTTAATCTGATTGAAATATTACTTACTCGTTTTACCAGTACCATCACATATCGGACACTTTCCTAATCCCTTGACACCTGGTCCAAGGGGTACAACTCCTTTACCACCACATTTCTTACACTTAACAACCTTTGTCTCTTTCATAGTCTTCTCACCTCCTTTCAAATGATTCTTTAAGTCTGATTGAAGTATTTACCTCCCCTCTTATTTTGTAATAAACCAAAACGGCTTGTCCATAAAAATGTCATGTAATGACTGTAATTCGTCTTCGAGTTCTGATTTCTTACACTCACAGTAAAATTCTTCCGTTCCATCTGAACTTTTCTTGAAAATTTTAACCATATTATCTTCCATCTTAGACTTATTAACTACACCTTCAAGAACTTCCGATGCTGTCTTACCAGACTATATATAAACTTTGTTGTTACATACAGGGCATACTATATACTTGTACGTCTCACTATGCCTCTGATACTCTCGCTCCTCACGCTGAACATCTGACCCTATGTATTCAAGTACTGCTTTACAACAATCACAACTGACTTCATACTTTACAGGATCCACTTTCACCTTTACTGCCATTCAAATAACCTCCTCTCACTTTGTCCAACTGTCTCTTAATCTTTCCATCAGCTATCTCAACATCATAACCCTCAAGATAGGCAGCAATGTCTGCTGCTCTCTTACTTGATTTTGTTATGCAAACCGGAACGCCTCCAACGCACACTACAGTCTTATACGTGCTATTGTACTGTTTAACTCTTGTCTGTGTAATTACCATATAAACCTCCTACATCTAGGGTACACCAAGTTTTCTTCATTAGGGCTTAACTTATCTAACCCAAATCAATACCAGACAAATCTGCATGCCAGCAATCATCAATCAATGCTTCAGTCTCTAAACACACACAAGCACCTGGATCTGTTAATGCAGTAGATAAGCGTTTGCACCTCTTATTCGTTTTAGATCTTTCCATTTTCCGTGTATACTCTTGTAAATTATTCTCTCTTAAGATATCTTCATTACTTACAAAATACCAACAGAACATGCCATTTGAATCCCTACCAAGATAAAGATACGTTGCTCTCCAACAAGCTCCAGTATAATACACTTCACCTGGGATAAGATCTTTAGCCCCAATAAATCCCAGACTTGCACTATCTTGTTTCTCTGAATCCCAGTCAATTTTAGGTAGTCCCTCTATCACAGCCTCTGAAGCTTCATACCACTCTTTGTAACAATCTTCGAAATCTACAAGGCTAAACTCTGCACGAACACATGGTAATGTCTTTAGGTGTACTATTGCTGCTTTATCTAAGACACTACACATGACCTTCTTGAAATACCCAATTACAAATTCTGCCTGTAATTCATACTGAACAAGTGTCTGTTGTTGTGTACGATATTTCCCCTCCAAACAATTTGTAATTGTCACAGTCACAGGACAATAAAATACATAATACCCTAGCGAATCATTACCCAGGTACAAAGCTAAGCGGCCATCTTTAATAACATAGATATGTCCTTGTACCAGGTCCTTCTTTTTCAGATCGGACGAACCATCATCCATCCAGCTTAATCTGTTCTCTACCACACTCCCAGTAACTGTAAGTGTGTTAGGCTCTCCATCCCTTATTTGTCTTAACATACTTTCAAATTCACTTGTGTTTACCATAACTATATCCTCCATTCTCATTAACATATTTTCTTTACCATCTTCTACCAATAGTACATGCTAGAAGACTTACTCAGCCTTCACTCCTACTTACGCTTTAACCCATATATAGTCTGTATATCAGATTCCTGCTCCCTAAGCATATCCTGAAGATGCTCATTGTAGTTTGTATTGAAATACTCATTTAAATATTTATTTACAGCCGGCTCTTCCTTTAATGATATATAATTCATACTGAACACTACATCCTTTGGTATGTATCCATAACATACTTCTGTAAGATACATATCATATTCAAAGGCCTGTACAAGGTACCAGATAAAGTTATATCTAAGATTCTTAGCACCATAACAACCAAGCTGTGTCTTCTTTATTAAGTATTCGTCTTTAGCAGACTCTAATGTATCCCAAGATTGTAAAGACGCTTCCTTGAATGGTAGACGCAGGAGTGCACACTGTTTAAGAAGACGTAAATCACCATCAAAGGTTCTACTTGTAAGATAGCCCAAGGACAAGTCATCTTTTATACAAAGTAGTATAAGAGCCATCTTCAACTGATTTACACTGTCAGTCCAGATTTCTCTTGAACATGGTCCACTAAAGTTAGCCACCATATACTGTAAACGCCCAACTTCTGAATAACCAAGTGACGCCACACCAGTAAGACTAGGCTTTGATAAGAAGCTGTCTGTGGTTTCGCTTGCTGTAGGATTAACCATACCAGCAGCTCCTAACAACTTATTCATAGGATTGTTACTAGGATACTTATCAAGATCTACACTAAAACACTTTAAATCATCACCCTTAGAATTACCTCCTTCAACCAATTTAACAGTATCAGAACTTGATTCTAACTGCCCAACCATATCTATATTACCGTTATTTCTTATATCCTTTAACGTATTTTTAAACTCTTCGGCACTTAACATAATTAATCTCCTTCCTAAATATTAAAGGACAGAAATTGCCTTAGCGCTTCTGTCCTTTTCTTACACGTAAACATTTACTTATTTCTCTTTTACTTTGCTTTCCTGACATACAAATCTTCCCAACATGTACATTCGCTAGGCATTGTCTTACCATGGTAAGGGCACGTCCTAATACAATCTCCTGTAATACCAAAGTACGGTTTGTCCCATAAGTAACCGTGTTCTTTCACGTTCTTACTCTCAAGCGCAAACCCATAGAAAATAAGAATACTGTGTAGATTAGCATACTCCGCATTAGGAACTCTCCAAGCACTACAATAGATGTCAGATTTTGATTCCCCCGCAAGCATAGCTTCAAATAGCTTGTACATTATGCCAAACCCCTGGTACTGTTTCATAGTACCAGTCCAATCAACCTCATAACCGTCTTTTAACTTTGTAAGACCTGTACATGCAATAACACGGTTTGTATCAGCTTCCTCAAACACATAGAATCTACCCTTGATGCTAGACTCTACGACTTCTCTGTAACAACATCTTCTATCAGTCAAGTCCGCACCAAATACATCTTTAAGAATGTTATTAATATCAATTATATCAGACTTAACACTCTTTCTAATGATACCAGATACAATTCCTTTAGTCCCATTTCGAAATACCAGCATAGAGCATATTCCTCCTGTTTAATTCATCAACAATATATTTCTTAGTTACTATCCAATCAAATGCTTCTGCTTTAATAGCAAGAATTTCTTCTTTGTCTTCAAGCTTACTTACAGCATACCTGACGTGCCCAATAGCAGCAATTAAGAGATGTTCCATAATAAGGAACTTACTCTTAGTGATAGGATTCCAATCTCTGTTATAGAGATAATCCCAGACATTATTAAGAGCATTAAACAAATCATCTGGACGCTCAACAGACTTTCTATCATTAGAGTAGGGGTTAGTACTGTAATGACTATACCTGTGCATAATCTTATTACAGAAGAATATCCTATATTCTCCAGCAACAGCTAATGCTTTGTATAAGAAAGCCATATCCTCAGCATAGTAAGTTTCCGCAAAGGTTATCTTGTTACATGTAATAAAGTTTAGGTCATATATCTTATTACAAGAGCCAGCATTTGTACAACTGAATAAACTTGAAACTGCTTTAGGTCTTCTGTCACTCTCTATCTTAATTCCATACGTCCCATCAAGACCTTTAGTTGTAAGTCTATCTCCAGTAGTATAATCCACATTATCATAGAGTCCAATTCCAATTACATAATTACTCTCATATAGATACTCCCACATCTCCTCAAGGACCTTCATTACGTAATAATCATCAGAGTCTAAGAACGCCACATAAGAACATCCATCAGAATGAGCATGTTGAATACCAACATTCCTTACACAACCTGTAGGAATATTCTTACCCATCTTGTGCATTGTAACCATAGGATTATCTTTGTACTGATGTAAGATTTCCCATGTGTTATCAGTAGAAGCATCATCATAGATATAGAGATGGTATTTTAGTGATACATCTTTTGCCTGAACCAATAGGTTATCTATTGTTCTTTTAATATGATTACTAGCATTATAAGCCGGTATCACAATTCCTAAATCATACATTTTTCTTTTCTCCTTATAAAAGGTTACTTATAAGCACATAAGTAACCTTTATTATTTATTCTGTTATCTCGTCCAATGCCTATCTTACCAACTCAATATACAATGAAATCAACAATAATATTGCATATCCGCAATAGCAAGTATACCAACATTGATATACTTATGTAGTTTATAATAACTTACATAATCATATGACAATTTATGTAAGTTAATAATATTAACTTAATCTGACATATTTTATGTCAGAACATTATATTTTTTCTTGATAGCAACAGTATACATAAGAGCACGAACTGTAAAGCAGACACTTATCATAAAGGCAAATCCAATAAGACCAATAGGAGTTATTATGCAGATATAAGCGTAAGCTAACCTAAATAAAGTTCCTATAAGCATATTTATAGGCATACATTTCGTATAACCCAAACTCGTTAATAATCCTCTATAATTCTCATAAGGACATAAGAATAAGATTTGGCTTAGGTACAATAATAAATACTTAAATGTTGTACCAGCCGGCAACTCACCTTTCATAGGTATAAATAATGATAAGGCTAAGATAAGGCTAATAAGAATTACAGGTAAGAATGTTTTCTTTCTTTCAACTTTAAAGGCTTTAAACTTATCTTCAACACTTTTACCTTGTAATCTAACAATCTGATTCTGGCACCAGCAATTAGTTACATCTTCTGTAGCTCCAGCAATTCCAGCACATACACTATGAATAGCATATTGCATTTCTCCAAGATAAGAAGCTATAGCAGAAGCTAAAACATAAGCTATAGCATTTCCAGTTCTCTCAAGCCACATAAAGAAACCTTTACTAAGAAGTTCCTTTACAGAGTGCCAATCAGGTCTATTAAAATCCTTATGACACTTACAAACAATTATGTAATATAAATCTGTAATAAAGTTACATGTTACAGTCCCAACAATAAGCCAGTAACATTCTGTATGTAGGAATAAGCACGCAGCATCCCACGCTATCATAGCTGTATAGAATACAACCGTAGCACCAATAAGCTCTTTATTCTTTTCTGTAAGAACTAAGTGCTTATTAAATATAGATTCTGTCTGTGATATAGGTATTCCAAACCCGTAGACAACTGTACACTTAATAAGAAGTTCATGTTGTTTCTGTGTTATCTCAAATAGGTTTGAAGTAAGAGTACTTGTGACAATCATAAGAGCGCCAGCCAAGATTGACATGACAATATTTATAATAAACCCTTCTGTAAATCTAGTAGGGTAACATTGATAACAACAATCACCTAACATAGCAATCTTGTGAAACAAATAATATAACGTTCCCCACGAGGCAAATACAATAATAGCATCTACTCCCATGTTGTTTCCAAATGATGTATCAACCATTCCTAAGACAGATATAAGTGCACCATTAATACATAAGATTAAGAATTGTTTCATAAGACTCAAGCCCCCTGCTGCCTGCAACCATAGAAGTCGCACATTCTTTACATTTATCCCACCACTCAACTTTCATCTTTAATAATTTAAAGAGGTGATCTTCATCATAAAGTCTGAAATGGTTTAAGTCACAACAAACATTTAATCCAAACGGTTTCCATATACCTGTAGCTCTATGTGTATGACCAAATAGATTTATGTACCCATCTTTATGCTTAGAAGGAAAATGATTAAGATAAAACTTATCACCACGTATTTCTACGTACGCTTCAGTAAACACATTTTTAAAACCAAATCCAATAAGTAATTGCTTGAAAACATCGAAGTTTCCGTTAAAGAATTTGTCTATTATTCTCTGCTCATTATTGCCGATAATAAGAATAACCTTACAATTTAACATTGAAACTGTCTTGTAAGTCTCAACAACTTTTTCATAGGATATAGAAGATGTTGTACTGTAATTACAATAATCTCCTATAACATATAAGATGTCATCCTCACATAAGTCCTTATTCCAAAGGTTAAAACAATAGTCCTGAAACTCTTTAATAGAATTAAATGGTCTATCTTCCCTCCATAAAATATCATCTGAACCAAAATGTAAATCTGATGTAAAATATAACATATAAAAGTACCTCTCTAAAACTTATTCAATCCTAGGAGATATCCTCATAAGATTGTTAATCAAGATTGTTAATATAATTTACTACTTCCATAGGTGTAGCAACCTGTACTCCTAACTCAGCCACAGCGTCAACATTGCTGTAAGTGTCATCTACAAACAACACCTCATCTGGACTGAGATTATCAGCTGTTATTAAAGCCTTAATAATCTGAACCTTGCTGTCAAAATCACCTGTACAGTAATTCTTAAGAGTACGTCCATACTTAAGCTTTACCCACTCAATCTTATTAACAGCTGTGCACATAAAGCTAGTGGCAGATATAAGACCTAACTCTACATTATTTACACTAAGCTTGTCCATAAAAACTCTCATCTGCTTATTAGGCTGAGAGTGCATTTCATCCCAATAAAAGACTCTACCCTTTACCATAGCAACGTTGTAAGATTCAATATCAAAGTTATCTGCCTTCCGATGTATACACAGTGTGTCATCAAAATCAAATAATGCTACCTTTACTCTGCTTAAATCAACCATCTTTTATCCTCCACCATTTAGGTTTAACGTTTATAACAAAGCTCTTTCCTATACGCGTACACCAAGTCGATATATAAGTTAACCTTTATTCAATCGACATAATTCAACTTCATAATCACCAAACACCTTATTAATCAATTCCAGCACCTCACCCCAACCTATTACATCACATGTCCAACCACTCTTGTATGGCATAGCAATACTTAATTTTTTTATGATACATCTCTTCAAAAAGGTCAATATATTGTCTTAAATCCATAAAACATTTCTCTAGTGTTCTAATATCGGTACATTGTGTACCATACCTATAAGTGTCCTGTACAAACAGGCTTGCATACATCTTTGCATCTATATTAGACTGAAAGTATCTTACAGTCCCTGACAAACTTGACGGCGTACGCTCTTTACAAAACTCTAAGTAATCTCTGTATACTCCATAACCATGTTCGCCTATTGACTTTGCTACACCAGAATTAAAAACACCACTACAGTTGACTTGATGTGCAATAATATCCGTCTCCGACTCAAGCAAATTACCATTCACAATTTTTACCATATCTAGCCTCCTCACTTATATATATATATATATGAATAAATCCAATTGAATTTTTACGTTGAAATATAAATACAAACCACCAAAAGACAATATGGGTTGCATGGTACACTAAAATACCATGCAACCCACAAAATTACCACACCTTGTAGGGAAACCTTCCTAAATCAGATACTATCCTATTCATAATACACAACTCAGATATTACGTCTTCAACTTCACGTTGTTCCTGTAATTCTCTTTTCTGCTTCTGCTTCTCCAATTTACGCTTATCTCCCTCTGATAGTGTCGCATACCACTCGTCATATAATATCTTCGAGTAAATATAAATTGCATCTCTCTTACTGACGCAAAACCAATGTCTCCTAATGAGCTCAGCATAAAAAGCCATATACTACCTCCTCTTACACTATAAGACTGGATATATGGTATCCTCTAACATATGGCAGCTCTTCCTCTACATTTAGCAGTACCATAAAGTAAGATATCACCAAGACACATCTACACTACCTCCGCTTACACATATCCAAGAGATCTACCAATGTACAATCTTTCACTGAGTTGTACTCATAACCCAATTCTTTTAACAAATCGCCATATCTCTTAACAATATCTGGTGCTAACATAAGAGATATATTACGCACCAGAGTATTGCCAGGACAGTTACTCGGTAAATACATAGCTCTCATATACAATGGCTCAACATCCCCAAATTGATCTCGTAAATAACCGTCACCTCCAACACGCACAGTCTTCTCCCAAGTTGGGCATAACTCCGGAGCCCATACGTCTGTATCATATACTAAATACTCCTCACCACCATGCCTACTACATTCAAACTTCCCACTCCTTACACAAATGACCCATTCCTTCTTAATGTACGGTAACAAAGCTTCAATATTTAAATTATTCGAAGATACGTACTTACCAAAGCCTGTCTTAACCACCAAATCTTCATTTATAACTTCCTCATACTGAGCTCTCTGCCATCTACTAAGTTTCTTGGGCATTCCATCCGAATACTTTATGTAAGGTTTATCCATATCCTTCATATTAAGAATATAGCCTTCAGGGACATCCAACTCTAACATATAGTTTGTATCCATATCTATATTGTACGTCCGGATCAACGTACACAAAATACTACAAAATGTAGACAAACATAATGGCGTTGACACAGACTGATAGATTCTCGCTATAGTGTATATAGGATACGTGTCCATATTGCCCCAATCAATATTTTCCTCCACGATATAATCAACATCAACACGTCTAGTCCTGCTACCATTTGTAGAATACCAAATGCCCTTGTCCTTTAGACTCTCTACACAATCTTTAGATTGCCATGTCCATAATCTCATAAAAATCCTCCTATTCATCTATCTCATCTGGATAAACAACAATCCCATGCTGCCCATCAATCTCCATTTTATACGCGTATACCCTATCCGTCTCTCTACCGTCTACTTTTTCATAAATTACTCCTTCAATGGTACCTATAGCACCACCCCACGTTCTAACACGCACCTGCTCCATTTCTGTAAAGTCCATACCACTCCTACCTACCTTTCCAGTTTTCAACTACTTCTTCAAATACTAACCATCAATCTTCAATAATTTTATCTTTAAGCAATACCACACCCCGATCATATACTCCAATTCACTTTACTTAATTTCTTCTCCAGACAATTGCTTTTTAAGTTCATTAATCTCTTCCTGCTGATTTAGGATCATCTGAAACATATCAAAAACAATATTGTTTTTTACATGTTCTCCAATGTCTTCATTCCAACGCATAATTCTATAATTGTACTCTTTCCCTTCCTCATACTCAACAGCGTACTTACTACTTGTAATCTGTAACCTTTTCATTGTAATAATTCTCCTTCTACATTTTCTTTAAATAAACGTTTATCTAACGTTAATTCTTTTACTTACTGAATAGTGGAATACACTTTCCCATAACTGTAGCATTATACTCACCGTAATCATGATTGTACTTATCGAGCTCACTGGTTATGTGCTCATCACAAAAACCAGCAGCTACTTTCACATCCATTAGATTACCTAGAGCCATCCGTTGTTTGCCTACAACCGTACCGCACCATACTGTTGCGGGTTTACCACACTTTACGCAATTTACTGTCTTTAACATCTACTTATACCTCCAGCATAGTACTTTTCATTCGAGTTAAGATGGTTAACAAAATTCATTACTCACTTGTTAAATTTCTTGTGGTTTCAAAAACCCTTGTAACCCCTCAGATACCTTACTTAATGTCGCAAGATTTCCCTTCTCAACATCCATAGTGCTCTGAGCATTTGCTGTAACTTCTTCAGTTACTGTACTTATAGTACTGATATTACCCATTACTGAATCTTTAGACACTCTCACCTTACTTACGGTATCCACTATCTGCTTGTAATCATCTTCTACCAAAGATGACAACTTATGTATCTCATTGAGTGAATCAGTAGTATGCTTAACAAGGTTACGTTGCTCTTTAAATATCTCTACTAACTCAGAGACATCACTTACTACAGCCTTAGAACTTCCAGTAACTGCCTTTACATCACTCTTAATGATTGATAATGACTCATTAGTCTGCTCTGACAGTTTCCGTATCTCATCAGCCACAACTGAAAACCCTCTTCCTATATCACCTGCTCTCGCAGCTTCTATTGAAGCATTTAAAGACAACAAATTCCTCCTTAGGTTGAAAAAGTGTAAAACATTTTGAACTTTTTACATTATCTCAACTTTTGACAGGCTGTGCCATTTGCGAGTTATTTACCTTATACAAAATTAGTAAACCCGATTATAGACACTACTTCATTCCTCCTTTTATTTCACTGTAGATATCTACCACTGCTGTGTGTACACTACGGCAAACATCATCTCTAAACTTTCCTGTTACCCGTAATCTCTCGTACTCCAGAAAAGAAAACCACTGAAATTCTGAAACCTCATCAGATTTCATTGTCTCACACTTTGCAAACTTAGCTCTGTTTACTATCTGCGCATAATAAACAATGAGCCAATCTGCTGTACGCCCAACAGCAAACGGCTCATCTATAATTAGGTCATAATCTAATCCCGTCTCCTCCTTAAATTCTCTTAAAACAGCATCTTTCGAGTTCTCACCACTTTTGGCTCCTCCACCTGCTGTAAAATCCCACTTTCCAGTGAAAGAACGTGTCCCTGTCCTCTTCTGTAATAGTATATTACCATCTTCATCAAATAGGACTACCACAGCACCCAGCTTTCTTTCATTACTCGCTAGAACATCTGAACGTGCCTTTATACCACATGACACCCTACAACCACAAGACATGTAGGTATCCACAATCTCTCCGTCATGTTTACTCTTGTTAATCATATCTCACACTCCTGCTCCTTTCTCTACACTATCCAAAATCTTAAAAGCATTTTTATCATCGTCAATTAAATCAGCCGCACCAAATAATTCATCAAGACTTGGAACCACAATAGAATTATCAGAATTATTTACACCTATAGCTCGTGACTCAACATTATCTGCAAGGGTATTTAAATCCCTCGCAAAAGCTTCCTGACTTCTTCCTACCCTTGGACGCTCCCCATTTAAATATGAAATATGTGATTTCATAAAAATAGAGATTACTCTACGTTTCCTCAACTCACTCAGTCCTGCAACACCAACTACGAACCTGATAAAATAGTTAGGATCTTTGTCCTGCATAAATGTCTTTATGTACACTGTTTCTTTGTTAGAGATATTTTTGGACTTATTCCCCAGTACCACCTTACAAACCTCAATACACATTGATACAAACGAGTCATCGTACTTTATACTTTCTAGATACTCTATTCCTAAAACCATCGACCCATATAAATACTTTAATAATTCAATTACGACAGAGGTATTTGTCATACTAATAAACACCTCTAGATCTCTGGCTTTAACCACAGATGATTCTGCAAAGTTCTCCAACAAATTACACATCTTCCTTGGTTCATTCTCAGCCCATTCACGTATATACATAACAACCAAATCCGTTGATATATCGAATGATAATTTGCGGTCCATTATACAATTCTTTACAACTGTTACAGCTTCTATATCTGACAGACCATTTAAATTAAATGTCGCCTTACTTCGTGATTGTAATGCTGGTCTTAAAGAATTTAACTCGGTAGTACATATAAAAACGTACAATCCCTTGCCCAAATGCTCTAACTTCGTTAGTATGGCATCCTGTGCAGCTTTAGACATGTTATGTGCCTCGTCCAGGATTAAAACCTTTCTTTTTGTTTTAGAAAAGCCAATAGACAAATCTGCAGTTACTTTCTGTATCTCTTCCTCCTTTTCTTGTATAACCGACATGTTATACAATCTAACACAATCCGTAGACGTATTGTTATCAATCACAGCTTTCTTAACACCATCTACTAAATCAGGGTAATACCTACATGCAACTTCACAAGCAAGAATTTTAGCCAGTGACGATTTACCTATTCCCGGCCTACCACTAAACATGATGACATCTACAATATTATCATCCTCCACATGCTTTTTGAGAAACTCAACCAGTGACTTGTGCCCAATAACTTCATCAAAGTTTTTTAACTTTCTAGACACTCCTCTATACCTCCTTCCATTACATGATAACCAAGCCTATATCCTATATAAGGTAAAGCTTCTAAACTATTGGTACCCTCCTGCACAAGAAACAGCTCTTCACCATAACTCTTTAAACCTATTGCACTCTTTGTCCTAGCCAACATCAAATTATTACTTAATGTGTATACAACACTAGGATCAAATCCAGTGTAAGCCCCTAACCGTTTCAGTGGTTCCATATTCTCAATCGTAAGTATATCAAGACTTATATTAGAGAAAAACTCATCTATTTCTCGCCTACATACAACTACAAAATCCTCATACGTCATAGAAGAATCAAATAACTCGGCTAAATAATAAAAAATAGGCTTGTATGGTCTTCTACATTCAACCCCCTTGCCCGTTTTTGTGTTTACAATTCTGTTGTCCTTAAAATGAAGACACCCCTTTCCAGTAATATGTAACATGTTATCTTTAGGTAGCCACGGTTGTAAAATATCCCTTCTTGCCATAAAGCTACCACTTTCATCATTTGAGATATCAATTTTACACTGATTAATCTTCAAATCGTACATAGCTTCTTCCTCGGTGACTCCATACCCTACTGCCCCTCCACCTGTCTTAATATAACTTCTCATTAGGATACTCCCTTTACACAAAAAATTACGTAAACAAAGGGGACTTTACCGTGAAATGGTAAAATCCCCTTTATTACTTTATACTCCCATCAGAGCCCCCTCTAAACTCTGATGGAAGTATAAATTTATCTCTATTATATACCTTCCAGTATATAATATATGGTAGTTCTTCTTTGGGAGATAAACTACCATATGCTACTTGACTTAAGTAAGCGGACTACTGTAACCAGAATAGTGCCTTATTTTTACCAATTCTTTCAAATTGGTAAAATGTTACCTCTTTTAGAGGTAACATTGGTATTACTAAGTAATACCGACCAAAGCTTACTCAGTCATTGCCATCTGGCTCTGCTGTGTAGCCTGCTCTGCAACGTCCATAGCCTCGTTGATCATATTCGCGAAATCACCAAGCTCACTTGCATCTGTCGCAATCTGCTTAGCGATGAACTTACTGAGCTCAGCAAACTTAGTTTCAACTGCTGCAGTGTTTGTAAAGTCTGTAGGAACCTTAGGACCACCGGCTGCCTTACCCTTGAATGCTGCAACTGCTGCATCTGGGTTATCCTTAAGTGCGTAAGTCTCAACGGAAAGTGTAAGAGGGTATGTTACAAGTCTCTTCTTTGTTGCATCCTGTGAACTATTCTTAGCTGAGTAATACTTGAAGCTGTAATCCTCCGCACGGAACTTAGGGTCAAACTCATGCTTAGCCTCTGTATCACAGATCTGAGCTAACTTGAAGAAATCTGCTGGCACTGCATCATCCTGTAAAGAACCGTAGTTACAGAACTGAAGAACTGTAACGGTCTTAGGAGCAGACTCCGTTCTTGCCTCACGGTTATTGGATGCCTTATCCTGACGTGCTGCTGCAAGCTGTACGAACATCTCGGTGTTTGAATGAACCTCGCCCACTGTCTTGTTGTAAACGAAAATCTTAGCTGCCTTCTTATCCATGAACTTAGTGGTATCCTCGATACCGTCAAATCCAAGTGCTCTTGGTGTACCACGCTTGTTTGTAGTCTTAGCTGCAAGAGCAATTGTTGGATCCTCAGACGCCTGCTTAAGAACAGCGTATACCTTCTTAGCTTTATCAAGCTCAGATTCCGGAATCATATTCTCGTTCATCTTAATATCACCGGTTGCTTCATCCTCAACAACTCCAAATGTCTTCACAAACTTAGCGAGCTTCTTAGCCGGCTCAACAATTGTACCTGTTGCATCCTTACCGTTAACTGCTCTCTGCTCTGATGGTGGGCAGTTAAGTACAACTGATGTAATAATAACCTTCTTAGACATCGCGAGTCTGTCGTTCTGCTCCTTCATGAGCTTCTCCTGAATAACTGTACTTCTGAGGTTGTCCTTTCCTACCGGCTTTGAGCTGATGCTACCTGCTCCTGCGCTCTCCATAGAATTAAGAATCTCGTCTGCGGTCATACCGCCCATTTCATGCTGATCCATTTTTGAATCCTCCTTATGAATTAAATTATTTATTAATGAAGAAGCCTCTTCAAGAGAACTAAGTGGAGCTGTATCCACATTACTCTCAGGAACACTCGTTTCGGCACTATCTGTCCCAGCTTCTTTCATTCTACTATAAACTGTGAATATGACCTCATACGATGTCATATCACTGAACTCGCCCCCATAAATATTTTTAAAGTGGCGAGCCAACTCTGTCCAATCACCTCTTGTTGGACCGGTCATATCCAAACGCTCTTCCCGCTGTATCTCTGTTTCACCTGGGTAGAGCCCCTGATAACTCCAAACTGTCTTTAACGCTTCCTTTATCTTTCTTTTATGCTCAGGAAGTTGAACCTCATCTCCGGTTAAGCCAAAAGCCTTCTTATAGGCAAACTCTAAAAGTTTTGTATTATCCTTTACAGGCTTACTCATATTTACTCCTCCCTATGAAATGTTTATCTTCACTGGATTATCTAATAAAGATATTGCTCGATAAGCCAATGCACACTTTAAGATATTATTGTTATGCGTACTTAATACACATCTCCCTAACGGAACATTAAGTCTATCTGATATAAACCCCTGTACTGACTGCAGGTCTTTCTTTAACGTAAACCTAAATGCCTCATCTATATCAGACAGCTCAATCACGTTTTTACACTCTTCAAAGTATGTACACATCACTGTAGCTTCTTCCTGATATTTTACAGACAGGTTAAACTCATTTAAAACAACCTGAGCCATATCTGTATAATAAAGCTTTAGCATGCCACGCTCATCTCCTATATCATATAAACTTAGACTATCCGTGTAATACTTAGACTCAAATACCAGAGGTCGAATACTTGTAGATAAAATAAATCTAACAAATTGCACATATTCACCAAAAGGTATCTTAATCCTAAAGAACGGTTGAAATCTCCACGGGAACTCAATATCCTTTCCAGAGAACACAGCAAGTAAATGTTCACTATCAATTATGTTTTCAAGCTTCATTACTTACTCCTCTTTCACATTTATATATGCTTCATAATCTTAAAAATTTTTTTGTTGACGAAAAATTTTTGTCATCTCTTAAGTACAGCAATATCATCGTACATACTTGGATTATTGTGCATAAACTCAGACACAGACTCTAACTGCTCATCGTACTCTGCCGCAGTCGTTAAGCCAAAAGTCTCATTTATTAACTTAACTGCTCGTCTGATATCTGTAGTCTTTAATCCCCTTGCAATACAGGTATCATGGAACTCCTGCTTGTAATCTGTAACAACCTGCGTCACTTTTGTAGCAACAGTCTCCGCCAACTTATTAACGTCTTCATTAGCATGTTCAGCTGCTGACAGTACAAAAGAAGAGCTGTTGACAACATCCACTACAGCATCCCTAATCCGTTTTACACGAACCTCTTGTAAATCTCTTGTAGATGAAGCTCTAACCCTTAATTCCTTTAAACCCATTTTCCACACCTCCTTACATTTCCATCCATCTATTGACAAAACCATTCAACACTTCTGTACCTTTTTCTTTAGCCGCATACGAATACACTGTAGCTTCTCCTGATAGAGAGTGTAAATAAAAGTTTAATAAATCCAAATCAAAATCTTCCCCATGAATGTATAATTCATCTTCCGAAATAATAAGGGGCATTATCAACTGCATTACAGCAACTGTCTTCTTGTCGTTTTTTGAATAAGTACGTATTACCTGTTCCAGTACATCATTGTCACCACAAACAGCGTACTTATCCTCAGGCCACTTATTCATTATCTCCAGCACAATATCAGTTGGTGCCGCAGGAATATTATCACCTCTCTCACCATGTAACATTTTACTTAGAGTTAAAGTATTATACTTTATAACCTTACCTGCACAGACTGTTGTCTCCCAGTTAGTTAATGTTACATGCTTCCCTGAACGTCCCACAGGCACACATTCAACTTTAGAATCTACAAGATAATACAGATCACTATCCCTTGAATGTATGTAAACCTTGTCATAAGAATCTTTGTAATACCTGACGATAGAAGCTATAATATCATCAGCCTCATACCCCGACCTGTGTATGACATTGGCATTCATTGATTCTAAGAACTCCTGTACAATATCCCGTTGAAAGGATATCTCTGGACTTTTCTGTGGTCTTTGTCCCTTGTACCCGCCCCATTCGGGAAATACAGTGTCCATAATTTCCCTCTTTTTTAATGGAATACCGTCTAAGCAAAAGACAATGTCTGTTTCCGGGTTAACATACCTTTTAATTTCTTCAATTAGATATGCTAAGCCACCTATCGAAATTTCTCGTGGTGTATAAATTTCTGCTTCCTCAACTACACCATCAGCCCACATTAAACTCTTAGAACCCGAGTGTATGAACTGACTTACATCAAATAGTCTTAAAACCATTACAAATACCTCCAAGTTGCTGGAGACTCACCATTCTCCAACTTTTTGATTAAGTACTTTATGCCACGTAACAATATCTCATACTGTGTCTTATTCCGTACAACTTTCTTAACTATAGTTCCCTTTGCTCTTGCTGACGGCTTGTCCTTAAATAGGAAAGAGTATGTCTTTAAGTTTTTAACAAACTTCTTAACATCCGGATTAGATGCATTCTCAGCCCAAGACTGAACTTCCTGCATGTAACTACGCATATCCACTGCCTTTATAGGGCTGATATACGGTACAGCATACGGACTGTTTATAATCAGTTCTATACCATCTGCCCAGCCCCTTAATTTTTCCAGTCCTGCGAGTGGAGAGATACTATCATAAGTTATTGCATTCAATTCATACATCGTATCCTTTATTTTCTCGTCTGCTAAAAATTCCTCTATATTGATTTTATCAGAGTAAGCCATTAGAACCTTATTTCTCACTTCTGTATCAGCATTGGCTGATTGTAAATACTTCTTAACAGCTAACATCACCGTATCGTTCGTTACATCAGCTAACCCCTTCAACAATTCTAAGGGCATTACCCTTGCAACATCTTCACTTAGTATAAGCTCCACAACATCCATACCCCAAATCTCCTATTTCATTAACTCTGCAAGGTCACCTAAATCATCTACATCAAAATCTGGACTTATGTTTATACTTTCAATAACCTCAGGCCATTTTGGTTCCGACTTGTTTTCTCCAACAATTGCAGGATTTTTACCTATACACCTAAGCAACTCATCTACAGTTATAGGAGCAGGTTTTTCAGTTAAACTCATACGCGAAGTTATAGCCTCACGTATGAGCTGTACCAAAACACCATTCAACTCTGAATTTGGGATATACTGTATCAAGTTTTCCACATCTTGACCCAATTCCAAAGTAACCTTCATACGCCACCTACTCTTCCACAGTCATAAACTCCTTTATTGCAGCCTGTGTTAATTTATGAGTAAAAATATCAGTCATCTTAATATTGACGTACCTCGGATCAATAGGCAGTTCTAGTACTCTGGCCGATCCTAAACCACACTTATCAATGACCGCCTGCCGTACAGAACCATGTCCAGTCTGCTTCATTGGTGCCCCAAGCATCAAAACATTCTGTATGCTCTTAGCATTGAGTGTGTTTCTGGTTAAGCACTGTAATATCTCCTTCTTAAGGAAATTGTTTACAAACTCCTCGCGGCACTTATCAAGAGCAGCCCCAACGTACACGTCATTCTTTCCGTCCTTCACAACCCCTGTCTCAAGTACACGTCTAGTCTGCTCGTCGGAAAGTCTGTACCCCTCTTCCTCTAATGCAGCCCTAACATCTCCAACCAACATAGAGCCAGCATAAGCTGATGATTCAACTCGACCATACGCTTTAGCACCCTTAAAGACTGCAATATCTGTTGACACATGTCCCATATCAACAATAAGTGTAAAATCTTCCTTGTCAACCTTACCACTAAGACCAGCTATAGCTACTCCACCTTCCGGGACTACTCCCACATACTTAGAATGTATTGTAAACCTTACAACTGGCTTCCCCGAAAGCAAAGGAAATTCAACAACATAATCTCCGGCAATTGCACTTCTTAGGATATTTGCACATTCCTTATTACCAGAGTGCTCCTTTATTGGTATACAAGTACCTATTGCATAGTTTATATGCAATGGCTCATACTCAAGTTCTTCTCTTTTTCTGAATAAACCCTTCTGTACAATAACTGGCTCCTGCGTCTTTAAAACTACCTCCAGGGCATCACGTGCAACAACGAAAAGAAACTGACGGTAATAGTCTATGCTACTTGTCTTATTTTCCTGACTTGTTAGCATTAAAGAAGTGAAGTTATACGCCCTACCGGTTAACCCATTAGCTATAATACCAAGATAATCCTTTTTAGGTGCTTCCCTAAAAACACAGACATTCTTCGGCTCCTCCACGTCTTTTTCCCTGAAATCTGACTCAGCAATCGTCATAAAATCGTTAGAAAATGTTAACATACTTGCTAAACTACACCCATCTTCCAGTACACGGCACTCACTACCTCCGTTGTCAATACTGATACCTCTAACAATCTCATTCATCACTTAACCTCCTATAAGCATCTCCATACTGAATACACGGTTGAAGGTTATGTAAAATAACCTTACCACCATCTACCTCATCTCCAAAGAAAACAGTTACATTGCCACGCTTTACACCTGTGTAAAATTGTACGTCTTCACAATCTAAGAGCTTCCCATCGTACGAGTTCCCCAAAACAGCAATTTGTTTGTCATTCAGTTTACACAAAAATAAATTAAGCTGTATTATGTACTCTTTACACTTAAATAATAGAAAAGTTCTTTTACTGTCTGAACAAACTGTTTTTATTGATTCGATAGTTCCAGTTTCTATTTTTATATGTGGTCCCAGACTTAAACTTTTTTGTGTACCATCCGTTTTTTGTACTCTGAATCCTGCATTATAAATGACATTACCTACATACTCACCATTCTCGTATACAATGTCACCTTCATAAATACCCGTCTCATCATCACCACGAAGTATAGTCCCCGCCTTAATTAATGTCGACATTCTATCGGACATTAATGCTATTGTTGATTGACCAACATACACAGGACAATCATTTAATGAAAAATCCTTAATCTTATTAGATAATGTTAATGCTCGTAATCTAATCATTCATTTTCCTCATCTACCTTAAGTAATTCCGTAATCCAAGATTGTGTCGCATCCTCGACACGTACAGTATTGAAATTATTTTTATACTGCTTTAAATCGTGTGCTGTAACAACACTAACATTACGTTTTACACTCTCTGATATAAAATACTTTCGTTCTCTCAGCCTTGGTACATATTCATGACTTTCCTCTTTATGTTCCTCAAGAACATTTACAGCCTTTAATGTTCTTATAAGTGATGTGTCCAATATACGATACACACTTATTAAATCCACATTAATCACCATCCTCCACATCCTCAATTATCTTTACAACCTCGCCTAGAGATTTCCCATATAACCTAAGCTTAAGTTCATCTGTAAACCACACAAATCGATTTCTCGGGTACAATCTATCTTCGCTTTCGTTTCTCACAAGTTCTTGGTAACAAACACTATGTAACGTCTGTATAACTCTATCCTGCGATAGCCCTGTTATATCTATAAGACGCGAAATCGTTGCAGAAACACCATTCGCATGTAAGGTAGAGAAAACACACTTGCCAGTATTAGTCACATTCACCACCGGCAAACCAATAGAATCCCTAATCTCTGTAACATAAAGATAATCTGGATTAGCCTTTATCATAGACTCTATATTAGCCTTGAACTCCTCCTCCTTTTTAGTACTTATCTGTATGACACCAGGCAACTTCTGTTCAACTGGCATTTCGATAGAAACAACTTTGTAATTACCATTCTTCACAATTGTATTCAATACAGACAACAACGTTGTATTTTTTCCAGCCATAGTCGCTCCAACCATCAGTCTTAATCCTGGTGTCCTATCTAAAAACACTGTCTCCAGAAAGTGTTTTGTCTTTTCACCTAGACTTAAATCACCTAACGATAGATTAAATACCCTATTAGGTAACAGTCTAATTGTTACCGAAAACCCGTATATTGTAGGATTAATCTGAATACGTCCTCTGTACTCACTATTTAAATCTACATCTAAATCCTTAGGCTTTGCTGCCTCCATGTCCATAGGTGAACTGAATGTTAACAATTCTATAAGTTTATTCATGAACTCCGAACTATAAACTTTTGTTGAATCTACTCGTTTTTTCCTCACATTATAAAAAACCCTGGTACAATTTCTCTCACTATCTACAGTGACATCAATTGCTCCAAGGTTTATTGCTTCTCTTACAATACTCTCAAATGAAAGCTTAGCAGGTATCTCTCTAAGACACGGATGTATACCATAGGCCTTGCTATAGACTTTGAGATAATAATTTAATGTGGTGTATTTTACTTGAATTGTATAATCTCTGTAAGTTAATTCTTTACTTACATCAAAATCATGTGCTGCTACCAATACAATTCTTTGTTTCATCGATTCAAACGATACCGGCACACACCCTGTATTTCTATAAGCTTGTAGTACCTCATCAGGAACATAAGAATTAACAGGCTCATATAACTGTTCACCATAATACCTCTCACACAGCTGTTTTATAGCCTCAGAGCTTAAATATCCTTCCTCCCACAAGACTAACGCCTCTGGTGTCTTTAACGATTTACTATCTGCAAATCTCATCTCTGTAAAAGTTCTAACGGCCTGTATATCATCCTTACTTAATATTCCATCGAGATTTAGCAAGACTCAGACACCTCCCTGAAAGCTTCCTTAACAGACGTTAATACATCCGGTGTAGTATGTACCAATGCACACTGCACCAACTGAGGGACATACACAATGTGTGCATACTGGTAATCTATTCTATCCATAAGGTCTAATCCCTGAAGAATAGGCTGTATTGGTACATCACATCTGTTAAGGATTACACGCTGTGCGACATTTTCCATACGTGTATCTGCAATAAACTTCTTGTAAAAGTTTATTGTTTCATTATACGGATTTACAATGTAGTTTACTACAAGCACATCTGAAGCTATTACATTGAATAACTCTATCTGCTCTGGAGTTAAAATCACATTTATAACCCTATAGTACTCGGCTGCCTTAGTCAGTAGAACAAGAAGCTTCTGTCCCATTTCAGCAGTATTCTCTGGATTTCCTATTACACAACAGAAATCCTTCTCATACCTGTTCTCTGCATAATCCTGTAATGTACAGTACTCATCTGTGTATTGCGGTATATTACTTGAGCCAGTTAAATCTACAAGCAGTACATTTGCGTTAGTTCTTGACTTATTCTTAGATAAAACATACGGAATAACTGACTTACCCTCACCGGAACGACCAATAAACACACGTAATGATTTCTTCAAGAAAGTCTCAGCTACAACAGTATCTTCAATCTTGTTGGCTTTCATTAATGAAATAATCTGAGTAAGCGCCGATATTACTTCCTTATCCTTATCAATAATCTGCTCCACCGTGCGGTACATTACCTTTACCTGCTTAACAACATCCATAAACTCACTTGAGGATTTATCGCACGATTCAAGTAACTCAGACATTACCTCATAAGTCTTACCTGAAACTATATCTGCGTTATGTGCTCTGAGCTGTGCATCTACAAGAACACTATCTGTCATTACTGATGATTCCCTTGCTATATCAGATACTGTATCTTTAACCATCTTATTAGTATTTACGTAGATCGTATTTATTTCATTCTCAACTGTTGCCAACTCTAATAAAAGGTTAGCCCTCTCATCCGTAATACCAGCCAGACGACCATAATCTACCGTAACATTATTGTTCTTAGTACTTAATATAGCCTTATCTAACTCAGCCAACCTGTTACTTATCAGTTTAACCGTCTGCTCTGTTATCGCCTTAACAATCGAATCAACCTGCTGCTCTATTACAGTATTGTTCTCATCTCTATAATAATTCTTATCAATCACTATCGCGTTAACTTTATTGAGTTTTTCCTCAATAGTTAACCCACTATTCTCAGCAAACACAGCAATAATCTTTTCTCTTAAAACCTTAAGCTTCTCTTCAACCATTGCATACTGGTTATTACTTTTTACGATATCCTTAATAACTTCTTGAGCCGTCATCTGTTGAGACATCATCCTTACCTCTGCTACAGTGTGACACTCTTTAATACGCTGCACCAAACTCGGACCACTTTCCTCCACCACAGGTGAAGCCTCATCTGATTTCTCATCCTCAAACTCCGGTAAAATAACCGGCTCGTCTACAACAGTATCTATAGTACTCTCAGCACTCTGCTCATCAACAGCCTCTGGCATGTCCGGTACATAAGTAGGTATCTCACTCTGCTCAATATTTTCGAGTGCATCCTGGACATCAATATCCTTCTCAGTCACAGTTACCAGCAGTGATTCCACTGTCCTATTAAGATCTTCTAACTTAGGGTTTATCAACACCTTATCAATACCCTGTCCCTCCTGAAAAGCACCAGCTCTCTTACCAACAACTATCACCTTGTGACTAGAATGTTTATTTGCCACAGCCGTTATAAAATCCTGCTTTGCCTTTGCTCCATGTACATCAGCCTCATATATAATATATGCCTCAACATTACCCTGAATTAACTCAGGATCTATTGATAACTGATGCGTAATTGTATCCAAACTACTCACAACCACATTAGAACGTCCAAATGCAGCTTTTGCCTTTGTATCCCCACTTCTTGTTACTACTATCATGTTACGTTTAACCTCCGTTTAATAAAAATCCTTGATTACATATTCTATTGTTTTTCCGGTTCCCTTGTGCTTTACCGATACTTTATCACCTTTTTTCTTCAGATAAATCGCGGCCCCAATACGTGACTGTACATCTATTATACAATTTTCAACATCTGAGATATTCTTAGGGTACAGCTTTACAACAAATGAAGTACCATAGGTATCCGTCAATAATACAGTAGTGTATAAAACTACCAGTCCAATATTATTGTAGTTACCAACCGTTGTACCAATATCCATAGCCTCCAACTGCTGAATGAGCTTAGATTCCTCAATTCTTGCTGATTTCAAGGCATTAATAGCTGCCGTATACTCAGCGTTTTCACTCAAATCACCCTGACTGATTGCAGCACTAAGCTCTTGACTTGAAACCTTTATCCGCTCTCTCGTCTCCATAAGATTATCTTCTAATCTCTTTTTCAACAGCATAGCAAAATCATCTATACTCTTACTTGCATCTTGTAACGACGTAGTCCCACTACAAACCGCATCAGTAATTTTCTTAAGCTTACTCATTAATACAATACCTCTCCTTAAGCCAATGTTTGTATATCAAATATCCTCATACTCTCAATATCCAATGACCACAACTCTCTATAATTATCTGCAGCTGAAATCTTTAATGTAGGTGATATTTTTACTTTATCATAGACTACACTTTTACGAAAATCTATTCTATTCTCAGTAGCAGACACAATCTCCCATGTCGTGTTCCTAAAGCAATCAACACCAAAATACCTTGATACACCACCGTAAATTGATTGTGATATCTTCTGAATACACTCAGGCGTTAAATACTCATTAAGAACTCTTGTACTCTTAATGAGATGTGCCCGAATGTATTCAGAATCTACCTCATTCAGGAACTGTATATACTTTGCTTTAGGTTTGTTCTTTTTAAACCCAAAAAGCATTTTATACCCTCCTAAATTACTTTTTCTCTGTAGACTCACTTGTCGTTGTAGTCTTTGTCTGTGTCGTCTGGCTCTTATCACTGGATTTGTTTGTACTATGCGCCTTAGAGTTCTGTTTAAAACCTGAAAACACAATTAAAGCAATCACTACAATAACCACAATTGTCACAAAATCCTTTAACCCAAATGCTGATAAATCTAACATAACTTTTCACCTCCTCTCCTTAACTCGTCATTTATAAGCATTAACGGGTAGAATACATTTTCTTTTTTCACATACCCAAACGCTTTCAAATCATAAGCTCTTTCGTACGAAGTACTATCCAACACACCATCATATGTATCAACTTCATCACACAAAATATATGAGTTATCTTGTGTATATACATACTCACACCCATCCTTTATCAGAGTCGTAATATATACTAAACTCTGACATCTATCAGGTAATGTAAACTTTGTTAACCGTCCGCCAATTCTACGCCCCAACTCAAGACATAGAGGGGATTTCCCAAGCTTATATACCTTACCAAATGTCTCCGGACTTTCGTTGGAACTATATGTTACATAATCAGGATACACGTATATAATTCCAGTACCCATGTAATTGATTACAAGCAATAACTCACTATCACTTTCCAACGCTGAAATTAGATTGAGCTTAGAAATACCAGCTGGTGCTCGATCTAAAATCACATTAAAGTCATAAACCTTACTCACCTTTACACTGAAAAGTTCAGGGTACTGTATCACAACTCCCTGCTCTACATCGAATGTACCATATAAAATCTCCGTACAAGGAGCCACCCTATAAGCACATGCTGTTATTCGCACAATACTTGCCTCCCTCCGTAAGTTCCATAAGTGTCAGCACGTATAAGCCTCGTACTAAATGTGTACACAACTTCCTTACCTATTGTTACACTTAGCGTTCTACCGTTTACAACTAACCTTGGACAATCTGGTTGAAGTTCTTTAAGTACTCTCAGATAACCTTGTTCATCCCTTAGTGCGAAAGGTAGCACTATACACCCCTTACCAGAACTTAAAATAGCATTATCTCTCCCAACAAAGATAAGATTCATAGAGTTCAATTCCCTATACAAACCATCTATTGCTGTGATATATCCTCCATTAATACAGATGGACCTTGCTACAGCACAACCCAACTCATATTTAAAATGTTTCTTTATTACAAAATCACCTAGTCTATAAATTGTCCCTGTTCCATCATCCCTTAATAGAAAAGCTTCCGTATCTGAAAACAATAAAACTTTACAGTACAAATACTCGTTAAAATTACACTGTAATGGTGCTGACTTACCCTTTAATGCCTCCACATAAAAACTGAATTTCTCAGTCCCCACATTGAACTTTACCAAGCCATCTTCCAATCTTGCCGGTATCATATTTATATCATCAAAAATTCTAATACCCATAGTCCCTCCTAATAGATTATATTAAAGATTGATACTGCCATCACTACTAGTACAGCCAAGATAATTAAACATAAAAATCTCAACTTTACATATAATCTACTACCAGACAGTGACTCTACTGTATTACCACTCTCCGCATTATCTGCATTATCTAACATGACTCCTACACACTCAAGTTCAAACATAGAATCAACATATCCATTCGGTGTTAACCCTATTAAATACGTGTGTCCTTTTATCGTGTCAATTGTATAGGAAACTACTGCATCAGATATCTTCTCTGGCGCATAGGTCTTTAGGAGGGCTAACGCTCTCTTCTTATCAATCTCAAAACCATTATCGAATCTTTTTCCTATTAAATCCGAGGGTTTAGTTTCCATGTATTCTACCGAATCCATCATAGACTGTTCACCTCAGTCCCTGTACCATTCCTCTGAACGTCTACGTCAACATCCAAATTAATAATTCTTAAGAATGCACCGACCTCATCATAATCAGCATGCACATTCTCATACTCAGAATCCAAATCTGAATAATCATTGTTCTCCGGAGATTTAATAAGCTGAGTTAAGTCTTTGTAATATGTAATTATTACATTCTCCTTAGCACGTGTAATGGCAACATACAACAGATTACGCTCCTCACGCACCATTCTTGCTGCTTCATAATCACACCCTGCTCTTAACAGTTTATCAAGGTTTTTCTTTGACGGTATAATCCCTTCATCTGCATCAAGTATATAGACATCATCTGCCTCAAGACCCTTAGCCGAGTGCATTGTATAACACTTAATGCCCATAAGTGCATTATTAGCCTGTTGCACCTTACCAAGCTTTTCATTCTCTTCACTTATCATCCTTGGGAACGTCTTTGTTTCAACGATACCACGCACAAGATCCAAATAGAAATCCTTCTCATGCTCAAGCAACCACCACTTATGTTCTATGATATATTCCTCATAGACTCCCCAAAAACAACCAAGTACAACTGATGCACTTCTTCCGTCTGCAATGTACCCATTCGCTTTCTTTAGCGCATTCATAAAATCAATAGATGATGATTCTCTAAACCTATACTCCTTAGAGAAAATTGATTTACCGTTAAACGCCTTCAAGAATGGGTTGTTCCAATCCTGGTACTGTTTAAATTCAGGAAAAAGTCTTATGGCAAACTTCTGATATACCTCGTTATCTGGTTCCATAGCTAATAAGCCCAAAACACACAAATCCCTGAAGATTGGATAGTCCTGTACTCTGTAGAACTTCTTAACTCTAAAGGGAACCCCCTGTTGGTACAACTCTTCCGCAATAGGAGTTATAGAGAAATTATTTCTAAACAAGAACATTGTCTGTCTTGCATGTCCAACGTCCTCTTTATCGAATTCCCTTTTTATGTTCTCAACTATGTCGTGTAATGGTAACTCTTCATCCTTACAAACCTTAATCTTCGCACCACTCCCCGTACCCAAAAACGGTACTACAGACTTATCATTCGGCCAGTATACCTTAGTTGCATACCTTGCAATCTCGTTCTTACATCTGAAAGATTGTGTTAACGCAACCTTCTTAGCATTTGGAAACATTTTTATATATTCCTGTACAATCTCAGCACAAGCACCATTAAACCCATATATCTGCTGTTTCATATCTCCAATAACAATAAGATTAGAGGATATCATAGATAATATAGTGAGATAAAGCTTCGACATATCCTGAAACTCATCGACAACCATTATCTTATACTTATCTCTGTACTTCTGCTGTAACTTTTCATTAAGCGCAAGTACATATAATGCATACGTTGGAATGTCACCCTGTGGTATTTTCTTTGTTATTACACCGTACCCAAACATATCTGATCTTAACTGCTGGAATATTTCTATAGGCATATCTAACTTCTTAAACGTAAACTTACTTAACACATTGTCCTCAGCATAACACAATTTTGTATTCATTTCTGTAATTGCAAGAATTACATTCTTTACATATTGCATGTCCTCTGTGTCAATACCTCTCTGTTTCATATACTGTCGTAACGCATTTAAATCATTCTCCCAATCAATACCAGCCTTTATTTCCATATCTGGAAATCTGTTTAGAACTATTTCCCTGCAGATAGAATGAAAGGTGTTAAAAGTTACCGTAGGAGTGATACCACACTTCTTACAAGCTTTATCATATCTTGCTTTCAATTCATATGTTGCATCTTTAGTAAAAGACATTGCATTTATCTTTCTACCTGGCACCTTATGATACGTTTGTGCCATTATCAACCCATTTATTAAACTATGAGACTTGCCAGTTCCAGGATTAGCAAATGAACACATAGGTTTTGTGAAATCTGCCGCAAACTCTAACTGCTCTTCAGTCGATATACAACCTGTTGCTGCATCTATCATACGCAGAGCATTCCTCACGTTCATATCCATATCAATAAACCTCCTAAGCTGTGATAATATAGTCCTTCAACTTGTGCCCGTCATCAGGTACTGTTGTTAGAACATTCACAGCATTTTGTAATACATCAGAAAATTCAGGATCTCTTCCAATTTTCTTAGTACCAAATTCTACTGGTAATACTACCCTGTTATAAATAAAATCCTCCTCAGTGAAATACCCCTCCATAGGGATATATACCATACTGTCTATTACCTCACGTTTAATCAATGAAGAACCACAAACCTCCCAGTAGTATCGATGTGGTCCTCTTCTGTTAACCCACTTACTTCTCACAATCTTGAAGATTTCAGTAAGATTAGGTCCTACATCTATGACAGTTTCTGGAAATATCATTGATACCAATACAACAATATTGTACACAAGTGCCTTATTACCTGGATAGTGCAACATGTCAGGCAACTTATACACTTGTGTTTTATCAAATGTCTTTAGATAATCGTGTAACATATTTGGTGTGAAATATGTACAATCTAACAATCTGGCACCTATAAGCTTAGCACCTCCATTTGCAACTTGGCAGTTATGTTTAAGTATTGTATCCAGTTCAGGTATCTCCGACTCCACAAACTGTAACTTAGAATAGAACCCAGCCAGTTCTCGTACAGCATTAACCGAATTAAATCTGCAACCTGCCAGATCAACCGTGTACTCATTCTTTACAGCTGTATTTAAGGCATCTCTTAACTCTCCCACAACACCGTCATGAAAATACTTTGTGTTTGTTAACTCACACAACTTTTTTACCATAACTTCCTCCTACAAAGCATCTGTAACATCAGCCTCCTCGTTAAACTCATCAGCCAATCGCTCAACAATAGTACACCCATCTTTTTTCTGTACTCTATACGTTGTCTTCTCAAGACCCTGGAATAGCAGATTTCTCTGCTCAATCCCAATAATAAGCATGTCGTTTTTAAAAACATCAATATACTCACGTGTAGTCGCTATAGTCTCATCCGATAACGTATTAAAAGCTTCATCTAACAACTCAAGCTGTAATGCGCCTGGCTGTGCTTTAATCAATGTATACCTTATAAGCTGACCTAATACGGTTCTGTAAGCCGAGCCTTCCTGGAGATTAATATCCGTACCATCCTCACTAACTATTTTTGCCTTCTTATCCTCCGTTAGTAACCGGACACCAGCAATCTCAGCATCTGGAACAATCAAACCGGCTGTCTCAATGGCAGTCTTCAATCGCTTCAGTGACAACTCCTTTCTATCTGCAGCATACTTTTCAACATTTTTGTATACCTGCACTAAGTGATTTATACAATCCCGTAATGCATTCTTAATCTCTGTATTACGATGTATTTCCTGTAAGGCCTCCTGATACTTTTTCTCATTCAACCGTCCAATCCTAGCTCTCTCCCGAGCTGACGCAGCTACTGTTAATAAACGAGCCCTGCTACTATTAATGTCCTCCTTGAGTTCTTCTGACACAAGCATAACTTATTCTCACCTTTCCTTACTACAACATCGCTGTCATCGTTATACACTTTCTGTATAGCTGATAACTGTGGTGTAGAAATCTTACAACCACACAATTCTCTACCACCATCTCCAAAAACCAACTTAGAATTAATATTATCCATAAAAAATCTAAGACCATTTTCAGTTACAGTAAGATTCAACAAAGACCTTGGGTAAATATTTGTAATTAATTGTATGTTACCTACATATTTACTAATATTAATATGTGTAACATCCTTTACACCATTCACCATATTACGTAAGTCCTCTACCGTCTTATCATCTACCAACCCTATATTTGTAGAAACCACTTCATTCTCAGATATTTTGAAATAAATAATTCCATCCACACAACTACAAACACAATTTGTAACCTTATCAGTAAATGCTGATATCTTTTTTAACGTTTCATTAGATAAAGAACCATCCGGTAAATCTAGCGGTAAAATTAATGCAGTATTTGAATATGTTAGATATGCGTACCCTTCTTTAATGTTTACAGTTGAGTAAGTTACACCTAATGAACGTGCAACACCATCCAATGCCCTACACGAATAAACACAAGCTCTTAACAAGGTACTGGAGTACTTTGTGTCAAAGATTTGTTCGAAAGCATGAGTATCTACAATACCTTCATACGATTGTTCAGCTGTGTAACTGAATATATCCTGTTCTATACTCAATACCTCACCGACAACCCTTAAGACAACATCCAACTGTGGGTTTAGTAATCTAATTTCCTTATTTACCACTGCACTACAGTTAAACTCTATCTTATCCTGTTCTACTTCTAATACAGGTACTCGTACATCATAAATTATTACACTATGCCCCTGTATATAGAGCCACCCATCTTTCATATAAAAATGTACAGTCTCTTTCGAAGTTACAACAATGTTGTTTATTACTTCTGTGAACTTAGCTCCTGATACTCTAACAAACATTTTTTAGCCTCCTGATTATACTCTGCTGCAATAGCGTTCACTTTCTCAAACAACTCTACAGCCTTTACGTATTGCTCGTGGTAAACCACAGGATCTGGTTCGTCCTTATATAACTCCGGAATTAAACCACGTAAAGTTAAATCTTTTGGAAGCTCCACACCTCTCAAAACTTCTGGGTCAACCTTCTTTAATTTATCAGCCCATGCATTCACGTCTAACTCCTGCTTAGTCCTTTTGTGTACAAAATCCTCTCTAGCCTTCTGGATTAACTCAATATCTTCCTTTAACATATTTTCCCTCCTAAATAGTAAAGGACAGATTATACTCAAATCTGTCCTTTCCCTTACTTACTATATTCCACCTTCAAATGTATCTTCGTCTGTATTATACTTTATAGTACTTCCTGGGGAATATAACACTTTGTCTCCATTATTCTGACTAATCTGTAAGCACACTCCCTCGCTAAAGTAAAGTAAGAGTACTGGATTATGTTCCCATAAGTACGACAACCTTGCAAACTCCTTAAAGTCACCAGACTGGTTAACATTCGATGGATTCCATACGAACTTAATTACACCATCGTTTTTTCTGACAGCACTGTTAGATTCACTATCTACTGCACTTTCTGGAGATACATCATTAAGTATCCCATCAGCGTTTACAATTTCTATCACATTATCCCTCCTTAACAACAGCTAAATACAGCCTTATCTTTTGATCGCTCATATAGCTTAAATTCAAGTGCCTCTGTGTCATCTGTAACATTGATACTTAACTGCTCCTCGGTTACATACATGTTGTTATCAAAAGCTTCATCCTTCATAATTTCTTCTACTGTTAGAGCACGTTCTCTCTCATCACATGCCTCATCCAGATTAATCAGCACATCCTCAATAGAATTTACCTGACTACTAACAACTGTACCACCACCATCTTTATGACTTACAGCCTCTTCTGTAAAACCATCTACTATGTCATGCATACCCATAGAATCAATTATATATGGTATTCCAACTTTAAACTTGTTAAAGTCCATAAATACACGATACTCTTCTTTGTCAATCTTAGAAGACTTTGTGTACTTTCTTACCGCATAAAACACTGTAGCATGTGACGGTGTTAACTGAAAACATGCCAAATAAAATCTGTACTCCCCGGCTGTAACACTTAACAATCCTTTTCTTGCAAATTCATTTACAATAATTCTATCATCACGCTTAAGATGAAAACCATTGTACAATAACTCTTTTAAGCCGTTAGAGCCTAACTGAAATATAGATGGTGTATCCTCCATCAGGTTGTGGTCTCCACCTATATCTGTACGTACACCATTCCGTAACAATCTCCACCACACATGTCTATATGTGACACAAACCGGTTGACAGAAACTTATTGCGTCCTTATTATTCCAAATATTAGGCAAATACGAAAAAGTCATAAGCTTACTTATTACATCAATAATCTCTTTAACATTTGTAGTAGATAGCATTGTACAACGTGTAAATAAAATTACACCATCTTCCGTACACACAAGTTCTACCTTATCTCTATATACCCTAATTAGAAATACATAACTCGGTAATACTTCAAAGCCAATAAACTTCTGTCCAAACACTGCTGCCTTGAGTATAACTTTAATAATAGTGCCTTTTAACAGCTTATCCGAAATCGTAACAGTGAACTGACAGTAATCATTATAATTATCCACTGAAACTCCACCGCCATTTCTCCCTGGAGAACACCACTTTGATCCAAGATCTGTTGCTATAGCATCACTTACTTTTACATTTATCATACATCCTCCTTACCTAAATAAATTTTCATTAACCCCAACAAGTCATCTGGTTTTGCAATTACTGCCTTTACCATTTTCTTATCCCTCTCCGAATATTGTTCTTTCGCAAAGAATGCATTTAGAGAAGTTAATGTTCGATCACCAGTAGACAGGCTGGTTACTACATTAACTGTTTTCGATAGATGTTCTGCTGGCTTCCCACGTAGACTCCTCAGCTTCTGTGCACTCGCCTCAACGTTTTTCTGCATAAAAGTGACCATATTAAGTTTTAAGTCAAATGGGATAGCACCAACAGAAATCTCACCAGTGTCTTCAACAGTTATTACCGGTATACGTATCATACTGTGTCTACCACGTTCACTGGAATTAACATTGGTTAATGAACCAGGCACAACCATTGTCGTTATGCCCTTTTCCGTATTAATAGTGAAACGTCCAATTGCATCATGTATGTGTCCCACAATCGCCAAATCAACGCCACTCACACACCTAGCTATTGCAGAGTTAGAATTATTACACATATAGTATTGGGTATTAGCCAATTTATGCGTAGGTACTATTTTCTCTGTGTGGTAACATGCAACATGATACTTAGCCCAAGGCTGTCTCGCCACCCTGTAATGCTCCAGATTATCATTTTCAATATCATGATGTACTAATGATATCTGTAAATCCCCAATTCTAATGATATTAGGTGTTTTAATTATCTGTTCTGTCCTTGTCGTCCCACGTCTGCTCATATAACGGTCATGCGGTTGAATTAAATGTAATTCAGGGTTAGAGTCCATATTTAATCGAATATGATTACCAATGACACCATAGAAATTACCATGTAACTGATTAGCCATCTGTACATCTAGATCATAATCAGAAAGAGAAGCTGATACATCATCAGAATACCCTTTGTCATACCAATCACCCAACGATACAAAATGTGTGATTTTGTATTCTAAAATTACTCTCATAAGCTCAAGTTGTACTGCTGTATTACACTTCACATACCCTTCTATAGTCGTAATATCCTTTGACCTCTTATGTAAGTCACCTGCAAACATTATCCTATACATTAACTTACCTCCTCTGAAGCCATTTTCTTCTTATTTATATATGTAATAATAAGACCTCCTTTTTAACTTCAATGTCCTATTCTTGTACGACCTTACTCGTTTTTGAATAGTACTCCTTACAGTACTGTATCTTTTTGTTTTTATCCCATTTAGAAACTTCTTTCACTCTATCCCAGTACTCTTCCATAGATGCAGCTTCACACATTATGCCATCACGTACTAAACACGTAAGAACATCTTCCTCTGTAACATTATCAAGATAATTCGGATTCTTCTGTACTCTTTCCTTAATATCAATTATGTACTGTATTCTACCAAAATCAACCGTACCTCTTCCCTTCCCAATAACCCCAATTATGTAATGTACTCCACTGGAACTAATCACACTTTCTCCTCTAACCATGCCTGCACACAATTCGCTACAACTTCCTGTATATTAGCTGAATCGTCATACATATAAAATCCATACACCGTCTCTAAAAGGTTCACATTACCATCATCCGCTAATAAGTTCTCAATCTTCTTAGGGACTGTATCTACAGACTCAAAGTATGTTATAATTTCTTTCTTTACTACGTAAGCATGAGCACGCCATTCTAATATAAGCTCAGGGTCCGTAAAGTTAATACTACGTACCCACTCTTTTAATTCACTACGCATACGTTCTACGATATCACGCATTGTTCAAATCCTCCTACTTTAACTCCTCAACACCACCAAGCCAATCTGCAACTAAATGCCTATGGCAGAAGTCCCCTACCTTCTCATAACACAGTAAAACCAAGTCACGACAACCATTGGTCTCTGAAATGCTTTTTAACTGTTCCCATATAACATCTTTAGATAAAGATGCTAACTTTTCCTTATACCTCTCTGTATACTCCTCTTGTGTTATGCTACCTGCTTTTATACCATTCACCAACTCCCAACCTGGCACCAAACACCTTATTTCTTCTATAATCCACGGAAACCACGTAGGTGTACTCGTCGATATAGAGACGGGTACTAGTCCCATTGGATTACGGCTAATCTTTGCATAATACGATGTATACACTTTCATAAACTTTCCTCTCTGTTCCAGCGTTCTTCTCTTCTATGCTGCAACTCTTCTCTCTGTAATCTACTCACAAATCCAGCCCACATACGTGTTGGGTTTGTGACATAGATACCAAGCCCTGTAAAATCTATATTAACTCCTTTTTTCTCAACACGTACGACAGTACCATCAACCTTATAGACTTCCTGTCCACCATTCCTTTCAAAAGAGACTGTAACATTAACACCAACATCACATTTAAAATCTTTATCTCCATTAACTGATATAGACAATCCATTAATAGATATGTCATGTATATAACAATTCTGTATCTTGGTATGTCTTCCAACTTGTAGTTGACCCTTTGATACAAATGGTAGTCTATACTGTGACCTTCTGTTATATATTCCAACATCATCATCAGAGTACACAACAAAATATACTTTCGACTTCCATTGAAAATAGCCCATTTTTCTTATTTTGTATCTGTATATACATTCCGAGCCTTCTGCCTCTACTTCTAACACACAAGGTAGCCCATCAAAATTCAGGTATTTGCCCTCTGCATTCTTCATTGGTTCTACAAGAATATATCCCTCTGAAAGTTTAGATATCGACTTTAGAATATGTGACTCAAAACAAAAAGAGTCCCCAACTCTTGGAACAATACGTACGCTTACACCTTCTCTATGTTCATGAATCTTCATATCACCCTCCAAAGCCAAAATACTCACAAAGAGCACGTTGCTTGCTTTTCCCACTACGTGCATCTACAGGCACTACACTATACCACAACTCTAAGTCACCCTTACTCATAGAATAAATATCCTCACTTCCAATAAATCCAGGATATCTCTTTACCATATCATCAAGTTTACAAACTGCCTCTTCCCTTTCTTTAGTACTCCAGAGATACTCTTCTGGATCTATGAAAAACTTAACAAACTCATCAACACGCTTACCGGACAAGTACAATTTCTTGTAAAGAGCGTATAAACATAACTCACGGTACATACACATCCTCTTCCGCTCGTCTAGATCATTACCAGAATTAACCAAAAACTGTAAAACCGGGTTATCTACTGTGACACCTAACTTTAAAGCATCCCTGTACTCCTGACATCTAGATTCTTCATTCTCTTTACCTATAACCGCATCCAATACATCAACAGCTAACACACCTAACCATCTCCTCAAATATAATACAGTCTTACCTTGATCACCATTTACTATTACTCTTCCTTAAAACAGTACTTTTAATACTTTTAAGATCAGACTTGTCTTGTTCACTGATACGTTCACGCAACAGTGACAACATTTCGTCAATTGTTTTACCATCATCTTCCTTTACAGACACACACTGTGCTTCTTGTGGAATCCTACGCAAAGCTTCATCCACATCTGCGTAATACGTTTGCGTACCCTTATCATACTTACATACAGCCAGTTGCTTTTCCTGCGTATCACACAGCCCTAAAATTATTTTTATTCTCTCGTCCTCTGTCATACATACCTAACACTTTCGATATTAAACTTACTATGTAGCGACTCCTGTCAGAAACTCTCTAAAGGCTCCACACATCAGTTTTTCACTACAATAACACCCGGCATTAAAAATCGGTATACCATTACACCGTGCCAAACGAATTGCCAGAGCTGTCCCACCTACCTCATTCCCATTTGGTGTATAACAAATTAGGAATTCTGATGGTGTCTTCAGATCACTTCCCAACACCTGATACACATTTCTTGCCATTAACTTCTTAGCTCCTTCACTTAGACTCTGCCAAGCTGGATGTAAAGTTCTTGCGATAGCCATAGCGTCATCACTCACAGTAAATAAAACTGAAGTGTTACCATTAAATCCTCTCCATGGTAAATATATTTCTTTATGCTTATCTGACACTCCCATCTCAAATGCACTGTCTGCACCGACTGCACCACCCGAACGTAGGGTATACCCCAAACCATTTAGTTCTTTTGCCCATTGTGTAAATAAGCTAAGTACACTTTCCGGTGTCTTTCTCGATCCAACACCAGTATAAAACTTAGTCTGCATAGTTTAATCCTCACTCGACAATATACTTCTTCAGTAACGACCTAGCTAAGTTACATTCATCCTCACTATGTAGTGATAAAATAAACTCCTTTGATGGGTCAATACTCAAAACCCCTAATAAGCTACTCGCGTTTCTTACCAATATTCCACGTCGTACATTCGCCTTTATCCCATTAACTTCTACAGTCTTAACAAACTCCTTGACATCATCAAGACCATCCATTCTTAATTTTATTTCCTTACCCAATCAATCCAATTCCTTTCCAAACGGTAACCTAAATAACACACACACATAAGTGTATTCAACATTTTCACGTTGAACCATCCTATCTACGGATATATTGTTATCTCCCTTAAAGCTTAAACCTCCATCTGTTATAGCCTTCAAACGATGTATTACAAGTTTACCTTCCAAGTCATAACAATATATTCCATCCACCTCTAATGACTCTGTCAAGTTAATTCTTTTACATAGAATATAATCACCCTTTTGTATAAACGGTTGCATGCTGTTACTTGTAACATACATTACTGTATAACCAAGAATAAAATGTCCTACAATAAAAACAACGATCACCAAGCTCAGAACCAGAATACTTAGACTATTACCTATCTTCTTACACATACACGACCTACCTATTCTCTTTACTGTATTTTGCAAGTAAGTGATACCATCCAATTAGCAGTTCTGATTCATCTACAGTTGTACTATTAGTTAATCGCTTATAAAATTCCACATTCCAACTATTATTCTGTATGAATGTGTAGTACTTCTTCATATCATGTGACAAAACCGTACGTTTCAAATACTTAAGCCACTCCCCAAGCACAATATTAAACATAGCACTGCCACGGTATAGCTCTATGTTATACATGTGCATACTCAAGTCTCTCATAGACATAGCGGAGTTTGATGTCTCTTCTGTAACCGCCTCCAAAATTTCACCAGCGGTTTTCTTCTGTATAACATGACTCTCACTTGTAACACTCTTCTTGTCCAAAAAGAAATCATAACTTTTTAGATATTCTTTGTAGTCGTCAAACTGTCCTTTCGCCTCAGCTACCCTTTTCTGAGTTGTCAAAAACATCTGATTTATACTGGACAGCGTTGCATCTCTATTTGGATTTTCAAGCTGAAGAAACCAGATAAAGCCCATATACTCAAATTTCCGTAATACAAACTTTCTTGCCTGCCCATAATAAATATCGCTTATAAATAACAGCAACTCCTCTATAAGCGCGACTTCAGGTATATTTTTATTTCCAATCTGACTAAAGACAGCACTTAACAGCTCAACTTTCTTGTCTTTTGCTGTATAATTAGTGGTTATATAATTCAATATCTGTGCACGACCAAACCATGCTGCTGCTATAAAATTATTCACAGTAACCTGTGCCCCATCTTCAATAGAAGCTATAAAACCCTTAACATCATCTTCTTTAATACAAGACGATAAATTTTTACCCATACATATTCACACTCCTTAAACAATGCAATGTTCTTCAAACAACGGTTTACCACAAGTAGGACACACTCCCTTAAGAATAGTATTCATATTCTCCAGTTCAGTGCCCAAATCCTTAAACTCAACCATAAACGGTAAAGTCTTTATTATTGGTATTTCACACAATACAGGTGGTTCAATATCTATAAAATTCACATTTGGCGGTATATGTAACTCCTCTAATTCAAATTCATCTATATCTATAAACTTTATCCTCGGTGGCAACTTTAGCTCTTCCAATTCAATAACATCAATATTCTGTAAGACAGCGTTAATATCCTCTAACTTTGCAGCCATCTCCTCGTACTTCTTATAATCATAGACAACCAGATTCTTTAATACACTTTCCCATGTGACAACCTTATCATCTATTGTCTTTAACATTGTCTTCGCATTTTTATAAGTATGTTCTTTAAAAGCTTCAAGGAACTCTTTTGCAACACTATCTTCAGTTACTGCCTCAACAATCTCTCCATTTATCATGTCAGATGTATTGACAAAAGGCATTAACCCAAATGTCTCATAAATCTGTAAACAAATCTGATTATTGCTATACACTCTGAAACCAAACTCGTATAATAACTCTTCTATTCCACCATCTCTAAATGTTCTCCTTACTTTCTCACCGCTTGCTCTTTGTAATGTTACAGAGCACGCTCCTCTATCTTTCGACAGCTCAACGTTTAGAGCCACATTATTGTGGAGAATAAAAATAGTTCCTACTTCCTCACCTCGCTTGATTAAGGCTTTTCTACACTCATCATTCTTTATCTTTAACTTTGACACACTCTCTAAGGCTTTTATTAAAATACTCTTTCCATTTGAATTTCCGCCGACTATAGTTACAAGACCTGTCTCCGGAAACTCATACTTACAGTACTTAATACTTTGTATGTTCTTTAGAATAACTGTTATTCCCATTTCACAATAAACCTCCCGAACGTAAAATGTGGGAGTGACATATGCCACTCCCAACAAAAAGAACCACCTTACAGTGAATCAATATCCGGACCTGCAACCCCGTCAATATCCGGAACAACCTGTATGAGCTGACCAACCGTCTCTACACTCTTAACAGCCTCAGCCTGTACTGCTGTAAGCTTATCTTCTGCTGTATCCACATCAGCATCAGCACCGTCTTCCTTATCTGTATTAACAAGTGCTAAGAGTCTATCCTGTACCTTTGGTAACTCGTCTACGATACCAAAGTCAATAATATCCTTCGCTGCTGCTTTGGTAATCTCATCCTCATAATTAATATATGTAAGCGTAATTGCATGTCCAAGCATATACTTCTTGAACAATTCAACAACTTCCTTAGGGGTTGTTCTTGAACTCATCGTCATATTACGTGCTGCAATACTCTCTGAGTTCTTAGGGAGCATATCCACAACATCCTTATTTGCTTCCCAAGACTCTGGGAACTTCACTGCAAGAGAAAGCTCATGTGCAATTCCCTGTAACGTTGCATTACTTCCAGCTTCCTTAGAGTCCTTACCAGCCCAAGTCCAGCCAACCTCAAGGAATTTAGAACCCTCTGGACAATAATCCCTGTTGTTAATAAGCGCGGTAATCTGAGCTGCCTTTCTGTTACGTATATCGAATGCTGCCGTTGTAACATTGGCCCAGTCAGGCTCTCCCGTACTCTTTAATGGGATAACCAAACACTCCGTCGCAACCGTAATTGTTACTCCACCAATGATAGGATTAACTGCTGGATATATTGGCTGTGGTTTGTGCTGCTTATCACCATGATACTTCTCCTCGATAGCCGTGAGCTTCGTGTTTAAGCCTACTGCATCAATCTCTGTCTTTCCCGCTCTGTCTGCAAGCTCTCTTGCTTCCTTGCGTGCATTCTCCTTCTCGTTCTCATACTCAGCAGTATGAAAAACTCTTGCAATACGTGCATATGGTGTTAAACCGGAATTATCAATAATCTTACCCATCTCTGTCTGTTCGAAATCATCAAGTCTTACGAAAGACGTGCCTAACTTGTCATAATCAAGCTGTCTACCCGGCACTGCTGCAATAAGCACATCACGCTCACCATTTTCTGTTGCCTGAATTGGAAACAGTAATCTATAGCTTGTACCCAATGTCATAACCTTTGACAGCTGTCTTACTGAACCCTGACTGTTTCTTACCTGCGTAGCTGCTTTTAACCCTGAAGCTAAAATCTTCATAACTCTTTTTACCTCTCTTTTTTTCTTCTTTTTATTCTTCTTTTTATTCTTCTTTTTAATATAACTTTACGTTAGTTATCAACGTGTAGCTTAATTTAGATAAGCTACCGAAAACTGATTGTAATAAATAAATTGCTCTTAAACATACCTGTACATAACCAGATGCTGATTACTCCTCAATACTCACTCCAGGGCTATAAATAGTAATAGCATTAAAAGTATTTTCCCATACTTCCTTTTGTGACCATATTCAATTTTAAATTTTTCTGGTTGTAACGTACCTACCATCATTAAAATAGTAATTTAAGTTATTACAATCCAATAAATAAAAGATTTATGCAATCTATTACTTATCATTGAAACTCAGAATAGTTAATCTAAAACCTAGATTACTTTCTTCATTTATATATGAACATATAAAAATAAAATTTTATTTTTTATGCTTCAATTTTGTATGAAACACTACCAACTCAATGTCTCTAACATCAATGCAACAAAATCTACTAAAATTTGTAATGCTACTTTGAATTCTCTCATCTTTAAAGACTTACACAGCACTACAAAAATTTGCTCAAACTGGTTATCCCACCAATACGGTAAATACCTATTTAGATTTTTACTTACATATAACTCAAGCCACTCGTCAGCTAAAGTGTTTATTTCTGTAACTTTGTCTATGGTTAACTCTTTACTACTGCCCTTTATGTACTGTATAAAAAATAAACACCTCATTGTTAATGCAAACATCTTCCAATCTTTGTCGGTTAATGTTACACTACATAAAGTGTCCATCTCTCTATACATTTCATATTCTTTTATTGCCAGATTGCATAACTGTTCAGTGCTTAATGAATACATAACGTTCCTCCACTCATTAGCACCATTCTGTCATCATACTACTTCTCCCTGTTATCCCTCTACTTTCTCATTTAAACTATTGTCCTCTATATTCTGTAAGATTTGTTGTGCAGTTTCATTTTCTCTAACCTCACCTACACGAAACTTTGGAACCGGCGGATTATCATGTACAAACATCTTATTTAACACACCTTTAATCAAGTGTGGGAATATAAGCTCTTTCTTTAAATCAGGGAACATCTCAGTAATCTTCTCCTTCAGAACTTGCTGAACTTCGTACTTAACCTGATCCGGATGTACACTTGTACTATCCATGTGGAATTTCCATTTTCCACCAGGTGTTATGAAACCAACATCAACAACACACTCAGACATACAATACTCCAAAAGCTTAGATTCCAATATAAAGCTTGCTTGATTTAAATCTGTGAATTTACCGGTAGAATACCAAATCCCAGTATCCTTAATTTCCACCTTTTCAACACTTACACACACCATTTTCTCACCTCACACGTATACACCGAAAATTTAAATACCTACAATCCACAACAGATATAAGCTCCTTCTTTAAGCAATCCTCAAACATATGATTATCTATTCTTCTGGAATCATCTATGTCCTTAGCCACTTTAGACTGTAATACAATTGCCTTAGGTAACTTCCTCTTTGCTACACTTACAAGATGTTCTCCAGCTAAACTTTCGGGCATATCTTCCACACCCTTACCAAAAGCATCGTTATCTGGTATAACTACCAACCTTTCACCAAATCTTTTTAATATCTGCACCACATAGGGCGTGATACTTGAACCAAGCAAAGCTAAAGATTGTAAACCTATGCTACGCAAGTACAGACAGCACACTATTCCCTCCGTAACATATACAGGCTTATCATTTGTATAATACGCCGGCAACTCTTCCATCCCATACAAAGTCGTTTTCTTCGCCATATAACCATGATTCCTTGAGTCTAAATACTTAGGTGTATACTGGTCAGGAAATTTATCCCAACCACAGAAACCCATCACGTCCCCTCTTACATCAAATATTGGATATATTAGACGACCAGCAAACACTAAACGATTATTACGTACAATACCTAAAGACTCTGCCCTAAACTCCTCGGGTATATCACATAACTGTAATTCATCGTCAATAAAAAACACTTTCTGTTTATCTGCTATTATAGTCGGTAATTCCCTTTCCTTAACAAAAGCTATATCCACAGCACCGCTTTGATACTCCAATCCTCTAAAATACTCAACAATTCTATTCAAATCCTGTCTGGTATCTTCAACAGAGTACTCCTGCTCTGCTAACATCTGCAACTCTTTTAATGTAAGCATACTTACACCTCAACTTTCTGCCCACTGGGCGAGAAGTTAAGATACTTTTTTAACAAGTCTATTATTTCCGTATCTGCCTTAGCCTCTGTCATTAGAATGTTTACTGCTGCTTTAGGTGTAAACTTATCAAGCCGATAATCTCTATTACTTGTTAGTGCATCATAAATATCAGCAACAAGAACTATTCTGCTCATAACTGACAATTCCGAATAAGTCTTACCTAATGGATATCCCTGTCCCTTAACGCCTTCATGGTGTTCAGCCACCATCTGCAATACACTAGACATAAAGCCTAGACGTTGCAACTCCACCGCTCCATATAACGGGTGTAATTTCATACACTCCCATTCGGTGTTTGTAAGTTTCCCTTCCTTATTTAATATCTCTTTAGGAACGTGTAACTTACCATAATCATGCAACAAAGAACCTATACCTAACGTTAATAAATCTTTATCCGGTAGAAACAAGTCAACACCTAAAGTTAACGCTACAAAGCATACTCTATATGAATGAGTATACGTAACTTCATCGTACGTTCTTAACTTCTCAATGCACTGTAAAACATTCGGTTGTTGTAATGTCGCTTTATAAATTCTGTATATCTCTTCATGCATAATACGCACCACTACACCGTAACACTCTTGTCTGCATGTATGATAACCTTAGGACTCGCTGGGTTTTCAGTACTTCTTAAGCTTATACATGTATAGGGATTCTTCGGTATGTCTGAAGCTTTTAGGAATTGTACATCCAAACCAATATGTTGCTGTTCTTTCATAATCAGCTCACGTCTTCTTGCAGAAGCAAGCTTGTTTATTTCATAAACATCTTCACCCCTTCTCTTAAGGTTGCTTGAAACAGCAGCAATATCTGCTGTTGTCTTACACTTTTTATACTCATTACCTTTTAGCATAAAAACTATCTCCTTCCATTACATTTACTCTGTAAAATCTATCACCAACTCTGGCTCACCAAATACTCTGTAGATAACGGTACCAACTGCTAATAGTCCGCCCACAATAGCACAAATAAACATTACGTACTTTTTCACACACATTCTCCCATGTTTACAAATCAACTTCCACAACCCGCCTGCATTCTGAAATATAGTAAGCATCTGTAATAGTAATACACTTCATATCCTCATAGAATGTTACTGAAATCTCACTGTCTTTATCCCACACGTGATTACAAGAATCTACACTTGTCTGGAATACACGTCCATCTTTAAATACACGTTTTTCAGATACAACAGTATCCTTAACATTCTTTTTACACTGTAACTCTATTACATCTCTCAAACTATCAGATTCTCTTACGACTATTTTATAGTCTTGTAAATACCATTCAATGAAATATAACATATTACATCTTACAAAGACACCGTAGTTAGTCGCACCACTCTGCGGTAAATACCACTTTCCGTTATAATATGCTGCTAAATCTTTAAAACCATTATCAGCGTATTCCCAACGTAATATCACACCATCCTTATCCATATGATAATTTAATACTTTGGTAGCATAATCATACATACCATGAGCGGTTAAAATTTCATTCGCACTATCCCACACAGCACCCTCGAGATACACATTACCTTTTTCTATACCTTTAACACACTCCAAAAGATATTGTTTATTCTGTAGTACTGGCCCACGTAAATCTGAATTCAATTCATCCAAACTATCTATAGCAGTCCTCGTCCACATATCTATTCCCTCGCTTTAAATAGAGCAATATAAGCTCGTATATTGTCCTCATTTTTAACAGAAACCTCTCCTGTAATAAACGCTTCAAGTAATGGAAACATACTTGGGATACTCAGTCTCCAGAAAAGTTTTCCATTCTCAGCCAGGTTCTTAGTTATAAATGGGTCAATTAAGTTGACGTATTTTACCTCCAACCCGTTATCACGTCTATAATTACTCCAATCCTGGTATATGTGTATAAGAGAATTCTGCATTTTAAAATTAAAACTTGACACAACCTTCTTATTCTTCGTGTATGGATATAGCACATACATTAAATGCCACCAAAACATTAAATAATACAAGTTACGTGTCTTTAAGTACATCTCAAACATCCAAGCTGTAAATTGTGTAATATCTAAGACTACTTTTTCATTAGCTCCATTACTCACTGACTCACAAACAAACACTATTTTTACATTCATAACATTATCACCAGTCAATAACTGACTGGTGATAGTAGCCGGCTCATGTGCTGCAATATTTCTCAACTTTCTGAAACAATTCTTAAACGATACTGTCTCACCTACATTGTCTTCTTCCTGCATACCAACAATAATCGCTGGAATGTAGCTAATATCCTCCGAAACAGCAAATCGCTTTATCAAATCTATTGTATAATCTTTCATCAATCAACTCCCCTTAATGAAATAACTCCAAGAATGCTAGATACACTATCAACATTACATTCTATCTTACCAATAAGCAAACTTACTATTAATTCAATAGTAATTACGCCTTCTCTCCATGCCTCCGGATCCCCCTGCATCATTCTCTGCAACAACACACGATTAGATATAACAGGTAAATCCTTTCCATAACAATTATGCTGAAAGCATGCATAATCAAGATATAAATATAGAGCTGGGTTAGACTTATTCATATATCTTGCCGTCTCAAAACTGAAAACCTTAGTTATATTAACAGGTTTGCTCATATAACCATTAGCCTTACAGTATAATGTAGCAAGACTTAGAAAGTCTGTATTACCAGTCTTCGTATACCAAAGTAGTAACCACACTAAGAACTCACTTACAAAATACGTAAGATTTTTTGCCACAACATAATCAATAACCCTACCCTGTGCATCCCTATGCCAAGCTACTCCTATATTTCCATCTGCAAAAGCATACATTAATTGCGTGTACTTTTCCTGCTTAATAGACACCTTACAATCTTTATACTCTCTGTAGTATCTCTGCAACTGGTAGAATGCATCAACAAACCTCAAGTCATACTCATCCGGTTTAGCTATACATTCATTAACCGTTGCCTTTACACTTTCATAGACTTCCTGCTCTGATAGGTTCTGCTGCCCATAATTATTAAGATTTATGTATCGTTTATGTACAGCTTCCTTAAACAGCAAATAAGTCATAAATGTATCGTAAAGTGCATTATGTGCTACACTTCTATCATCGGCAACTTGTTCCTTAAACATACGACGCACTTGTTCGTCGGTGTACCCTATCACTTCCATCAACTCTTCCAAAGTACCTAACTTACGACCTGGATTATTTCCAGTCATCTTTTCATACCACTTCCTATATATTGAAGTAAACACTGTTTGTAAATCAATAGAGTCTCGGCAGTTTACATCCGACAGTCCTGATTCATATCTCTTTAAGAAAATCTGTATGAACGGTATATCGAACTTAGCGCTGTTCTTTCCTACAATAATTCCCCTCCTGAATAATGTATACAACTTAGTAAGGCTTGCATCAAACTCATCTTTATACCTAGATAAAAATTCTCTGGTTAAACCGTGTATCCTCTGAGCGTCTGATTCAATATTAAACTCATCTTTATAAAAATAGAAAACTCCACTTCTTAAAAGCTGACAGTCTTCGTTTGTCTGTATATATCCAACTTCCAGTATATCGTCAGAATGCTTCTTTAGCCCTGTTGTTTCTATATCCAAAATAGTAAATATCATAATTCCTCCAATATCTTTGAAAGTTTACTCTCCGCTGTCTCTGTTTGTATGTAATACTCTGGATGCTCTGTGAACTTATCTGATGTAAATGATACAAGTTCCTCTCTCATTCTTCTCACACCAAAACACTCTTCTGCTTCTAAGACAGCACCTCCGGTTAGTACCACTTTTGGTATAGAGCATGTCCCATATTCTCCCAACATAAAATGTGGTACAATCGACTTACACACAACGTGTACGCCATCAATGTAAATTTCAGAACATCTATACGATGACAATGACCACCTCTTATAAGACAACCCTGTGTTAGTACGCCCACCTATACAAGGCTGGCATTCACCTATGTTATTTAACACTAGTACAGCTCCTGGATTGCCTTTTATATTTACTTTACCCTTTGCATAAATAGGACACGAAGCATTAACTTCAACACTTCCCTCTATCCAAACAGTACCACCATCCTCAATCTCTATACTCTGCATACATACACAATCAGATAACAAAATGTTGGGTATGGTACAATCACACAGAATCTTGAAAGGCGCGTCATAAAGTACTTTACCCTTTGTTACCATAACATCTATATTCTTCCCAAGTACTTCTCCAGCTTCACTGTCAACAGAAACTATACAACTATCCGTAGCTCCTATAATATACTTATACTTAGCACTTGATAGCTTGGTTCCATACTGCCACGAAACAACCGACCTTTTCTCAGTACTAAAGATAATCTCAATATCCTCTGGTACTCTTACTTTGTACCGACGTATAGCCGCATCAATTATATTGATAAAGTTTTTCTTGGTAAAAAACTCGCCTTGTATTCCAACCTTATTAAAAAGACCCACAGATGCTAAAAACTGTGGGTCTATCTCATTTGTATTCTTTAGTGTAAGAATAGCATTGTATAATTCAAAATCTGTTGTATCCCCTTTGTAATTAAATAGTCTCACATCAGACACCCCCTAGTTGAATATCACCGTCCTGGATATAATTGCACCTTTGAAGATATCTGTTTTCTTTATAGCTTCGCTTCTGTAGTCCACACCAAGGGTGATACGGACATTCTGCCCTAATACAGCTCCAGCCAGTAGATTACTGATATCTACTGTATCAGTGTACTCTGCGATAAACTGAAACTCTGCTCCCTCTTCAAAATGTGTATTCTCCAAGAGACCACAGATACTACTTATCTTACCACCTTTAACCCTGACACGAACCTTTGCATCCCTTTTAAAAGTTACGTTTGCGAAAAGGCTATCAAGTGATCCAGTATAAGAGAGTGCTACTAAATCAACTTCACCTTCATACATTTTACTCTGCCTGGCACACACCTTTTTAACATAATTCTCTTCAATATTTAATGCTACTGAGATAAGATGTACAGACTGTGTCACAGGGTAGCAGTCATAACTCTCAAGCACTCTCTCAAACGTAACAAGACACTCCTCAAATATCTCATTAGAGTTTAACATCATCTGGTATACAATCTCCAAACTGTCTGCACTCAAGAACTTCTCCCCTGAAGTTATGAAATGCTTATACGACTTAGGAGACGCATCAATACACTGTAAATCTTCCACAGTGTAGTCATCAGATGCTCTCTTCTTTTCTCCTGAATATATTAAATTATGTAATCTCACATATATGTTTTCCATCTTTACTTCTCCTCTCTTTCTTCAACGTTGTTCCTGACATCATCAAGTATCTCTTCTGCTTTCTTAACCTCTTCAGCGACATTTATCCCTGACAAATCCGGTGCCACTGCTTTCTGTGAAGCATTTACAGCTGCAAATGCATCCGCTCTTGTCTTATTTCTACAAGATTTCATGATATTCATACGCAATAACCTCGCGGCAGGACTCTTCTCGTCAACCAGCATCCTTAAGATGAGGACTGAATCCTTTTCCTTTACTGTTCTACGCTCTCTCTTATACATTATCAAAGACTTATGTACACCTGACCTAAACTCAGGTAATGTCTGTATTCTCTGTATATACACTGAAAGCCTCTCAGCCATAAGAATAGCGTCGTCAGAAACGTCTACGGCTTCAACCAACCCTCTTCCCACAAAATAACGATCTAATTCTGTGTAAATCTTTTCAACACAACTGAGTCCGTCATCTGACATTTTCACCTGCATACTTAACCCTCCTTATTCTTACCCTAGATTTCTTACATTGGAAACACTGATCCGGGTAAACAAATCATTATTCTTTACAAAAACTTTCTTTAATAACTTTAACATCTCATGTCTCCTAAAACTTTAACGGTAATCGAACCGAGTATTTTACCAACGCTTCTGTTAAACACTTATCAATATTAATAAGGTCTAACACTTTCTCACCGGGTACATTAAGCGTGGTTATTACATCTTCGAAATTGTGTAAAGTTGCTTTATAAATATAAGACTTCTGCCAACCACTTCTCTTATCTATCAACTTACACTCATCAACAAACACAACAACAGGTAGAATATAGTCACTACACCCACCAGGCAAACATCTGAATATTCTTGTATACAAATGTCTTGCATGCATTTCATTCTGATGTATTGGTGATTTATTTGTCATAAAACATCCAGAGATTCTGCCATCAGTCAAAGTAATTTCCTTAGCCTTATATGCCTTTACTTCAATTGGGAACACTCTGTACCTTGTAACATATAGGATATCTATCTCTGTCGTTGAACTCAAGGTCTCCAACATAAGATTACCCTGTGGTCCAATCTTAATGTTCCCTGCTTTATCCTTATCCGTCTTAAATGAATAAGAGTGGTATAATATTCCGCCATTTTGCTGATACAAACTCTCGCAAATTTTAAACACAGCTTGCTCACCATAGACTCCTTTATCCGTCCCACTGGCACTATGCATCTTCTGTAAACAAACATTTATAGCTCTATCTAATGAGCTCAAACTGACTCCTTCCCAGCAAACACACTCATCTGTAAGCTTTTAATCCCCCAAAGTATATGTATAAAATCAAGTAAGCTCTTGATTGTATTACCATTTGTTTTTGAGTTATCAATATATGTCTTGACAACACCATTAGCAGACCACTCTGACACATATGTGTATTTATCTTTATTGATTACCACATAATACCCTGCACCATGCTTAACATCAATTTCCTTTATTTCAAGTATATTGCCTGTCTCAATACAGCTTATCCCTACAGCTGTGCAGTATTCCTTAATCTCTGTACAGAGATCTTTCACACCCGACTTATTTCCATGTGAGATATATGTTTTAAATATAAGGGCCAAATCTCTTGCTGTGTCAACCAGCTCAAATACCATCTTATTTACAGGCTCTATACTACCCGGAGCTACCTGCCATAATGTTGTAGTGCTATCATTGTAATTATTGTCAAGTACCACATCATACCCGGCTCCCTCATACTCCACACTAATTAAGTACCTGACAATACCGTTCTCAAGGGTAACACCGTCTAGGTAGAGTAAATTGCCTCCTATATAACCTAAAGCTACATTTATTATTAAACCATTCATCATTATTATCATTCTTCATTACATATTGTAATAGAGAATCCTCCTTCCCTTGCCTCTATATCTCTTTGAACACTTTGAATTACATAATTTGTCCCTGTATACTTCATCAAAGCTAAATAGATACTGATATCCGGAATATGAATATCAACATCCACGTATCTACCAATTATCTTTAAAAATCGTCTAATTGCTAGAATGTGGTGTTGTATATACAAATTACACAATTTAAAATCAAACACTATTATCTTCATATAACTACGTGTGGACTCAATTGCTGTATCACTGCTCTCCTGCACACGAATAAAGCCACACTTCATTGTATCTACAACATACTCAACACTATCTTCTTTAATTACGTAAGACACACTCACATAACCGCTACCAAAAGTATTTCCATAAGTTTCAAACTTATAGTCATTCCTAGACCTATTATGCCGTCGTATCCACTCTCTACCCTCCTCTTCTGAATAAACCTTTCTGAACTTAGGGTATGGGTACACGGCTATAATCGCCTCTAACTGAGATTGTGTCTTACAAATCGCACATATACCATTTGCAACTACAGCGTACATAAATCACTCTTTCATCTTAGATAAAGCTAACTGGTACTTAGCAAGCCTATCCACGTAGCTATTCCCATTCTTCTCTTTGTTATGTGAATTTACTTTAGATAAACTTACAGTACACACCTCACTCAATTTCTTGACTGAATTTATTGCATTTATCAAAACATCATTGTGGAATTTTATAGCCTCATGTCCGTACTTTAATGCAGTATTAAAATTCTGGAATACATACTGACTGTCAGTCTTTATAATACAAATATCCGACGGTTGTAATGCTACATCACTTATCATATATTCTGCAGCTTCTCCCACTGCCTTAGCTTCCGCTAAGGCAATACCATCTGTATGTAATGTCCCTCTTCCAATACCTACAAATAATTTCTCTGTACGTATGAAATAAGCGTATGCTGCCACGTGTGTTGGAATACTATACGCTCCATCAGTATACACATAATACTTCATACCAATCTCCTCTCTACGCTACAAATCTCGGTACACTACCAGGATTCACACCTTCTTCTACTCCTGCGTATATAGGTATCCAGTCATCTACCTGATATGCAGTAATCTCCTTCAACTCACCAATAATATCATCGTAATCATCTTCATACACTGCAAACTTTCCTGCGTCATGTACATACTGTAATATATGTGACATAGGTGACTTCTCAGCAAGTAATGCGTCTGCCTTCTTTACAGAATAACGCATCAAGTCTGCTCCCGTTGCCTGTATTGGATTGTTAATCGAACAACGAACCAGATACGATATACATTCTTTAGAATACTTATCCTCAAACGTCATATATCTAGGTCCCTTAGTTATGTCTATTGGTGTACCAAATGCGCTGTACACTATTCGAACTCCTCTGTCTACATCATTCTCACACTTGTGCTGCCAAGCCACACGATTAGGATGTCCGCCGATATACCGTATGAATGCCGCCTTATATGGATCGTTCAGAATATTTTCTGTTGAACCATACATTGTAGCATTTCCATACGTTTTAAAACGCTTACGTAAGTCTTTCATCTCATCTGTGATTTCTATAGGCTGAAAATCTAACGTTCCCGACTGTCTCATTTCATCTGTTAAGAACAGGCAATAATGTATGTACCCATAATAGGCATCGTTATAAAGCATAGTACACTTTTTCAATTGCTGGTCATTTAAATATGCAGACTGTATTATTCTAGGCTCAATCTGTCCAGAATCAACTTCAATATATCTGTACCCCTTAGGTACAGTAAACACATCATGAATATTGTGACCAAAATTCATGATTCCCGGTTCTCTTGCACCAATACGTCCTGTATTCTGTGGAACCCAAATAGGGTGTACGATAATCATACGATGATTATCAAAAGTTTCCATTTTTGAAATTGGGTATGCTTCATATATCTTATCGAACACTGATACTGCCTTAAAACATTCGATACTTTCTTTGTACAACTTTATAAGCTGTACAATTTCATCAGAATATAATCCTGTATTCACCACTGAATCCAACGACTCAGCAGACAACGATATACCACCTTTCTTCGTTAAGAGAAGCCCCGTAACAACACCTGCTGATTTTAATATTCCAGCAAAATGCGAATCTTTGAAGTCCTTAGGATCAACCGTTAAACCTGTGTAGCGTATGATTTCTCTTCTACACTTCATCCCCTTAATCGTATAATAAGCGTCATACTCCGTCATACGGTCATAATCTAAAGGTACACCAAAATTATCTGTATGCTTTGCCAGTGTACCTACGGTTTCTGCTACCGTAGGTATACTAACATCTGCACGATTCAAAACATGCATATTCTTAAACCTCCAATGTGAAGTCTCCTGACATTGCTCGAATAAGGTACTTTCTCGAAGACAACTGATATACCATTTCCTTAGCAGCCAGTTTATCCAACTGTGCCTTAGTGACATCAGAAGCCTTAAAATCAACCTGGGCATGTGTCTCCATTGAAATAACCCTGAACTTATCACCAATGACAATACATTCTGCCTTAGGGTACCAATCAGCTCCGATAAGCTTCGTCCACATCTTTAACTCACTGTAGTTCTGCTCTATCAACTTAAAACGGCTTAACCGTCCAGTATTGGAGTTAATCAGTACTGCATCATCTGATGTGCCACCGGCTACTATACCCACCTGGTACTGTGTAACGAAATTCTGTCTACGTTCAGCATCGTACTCAGCAAATACAGGTTCTGTACATCCAGGCTTTGTACACAGCATTTTATAATCCTCCTTAAAATACAAATCCGACGCCAGTGGAATCATAAGCAAACACTTATTCTCCCTTTTAGCAAAAACATTATGTAATAAGAACCTTTTAGTATATATTTCTGGGAATTCATCCGTATCTTCTCCGACAAATTCCTCATCTAAAGTATCTAAATCTGTGAAATTATTTTTCTTATAATCCAGATACTTCATATACGCACTTCTTGTTGCATTAACCATCCCAAAAACATTGTCGTCATCAATCTGCTGACTTGAGGTATCAGCATACTTTAAGATAAGATAACTGCCATCATCACCAACGTCCTTTAAGCTACCATTGTCTAATGAATATGTCATTACCTTGGTTTTGGAGTCCGCTAAAATTCCATTACGTGCCTTTTCATTTGCTATTCCCTCTATAAGTAAATCATTAATTATCCAATTGTACGTAGGAACTTTACCTGAAAATGGTTTAACCTCCCATGGCGTAATTCTTGCGTTTAAACAGAAAAGATTAAACTTTCCATTAAGAAACTCAAAAGTACACCAGTCAAACAATGTAATAAAACACTCCTGTGCAAAATTACCTGTATTCTTAAAATGATCAACGACACTCTTAGGAACATCTACCTTTATCTCTATATTCTCTGGGAGATCAATCTTATAAATAAATCCTCCACCGATTCCGATATTCTCTGGACTTATCTTGTTAAGCTGAATTCCAAAAGCCAGATTAAGTGCATATGCACCTGCTCCAGCTAACAATGCATTATAGAATTTTACCGGTAACCCTCTTCTTGCATTGTAATCGGTAATTGCCTGCTGTATAACACCTTTAAGTGTTTCATACGCTGGTCTATTTACTCTACCCTTGTAATTTGACTTACTCATAGGTAGAGATAACATCTGCATTGCATAATGTCTCTGGTCTTCAATCGACATATTCGACGCCTCACGGAATATTCGTGTAACCATAACCGCGTGTAAGCAATCATCTGCACGTTTACCATTCATACGTAAAGTATCATAAAGGTATCCCATATACTTTGAATCATTGTATCTGAATACAATATTAAAATCGATAATATCTGTATTCTCAATACCCTCGAGTATGTTCGATATAGTACCATTACCTTCACCATACTCATACACCACATTACTCTTATTCCTACTCAGAATATAAGCAACCGTGAGTACAAAATTCTGGCACTCATAGATTGGGACTCTATTCTCATTTAAGAGTCCATTGTTGTATTCTCCAACACTACGCTCACCAGAACGTACATCCCGTGCAAACTCGAGTATATCTATTGGTCTTTCTATCTTCTCACTCTGTGCTGCAAAATCCATTGTATCATCATATTCAGCACCTACTAAGTACTGATTAGAATCAACCAGTGTACTCTTCGTGTCCGACATTATGTCAATCAACTCGGACATAGTATTGTACGACTGTCCTTCAGGGTTATACTTCTTGAGTAAGAAACTATATAACGATTCCTTTTTAGGATAGAGCTCACTTCCAGGGAATTCATAGAATAACTTAGCTGCCTTATCATACGGAATTATCTGCCCTGACTCTTTGTCCTCTTTGGCTAATAAGCCTAAATATCCCAATGCAGCTCTAGGGTTGAGTCCGCCTTTAATTGCAAGATCATACGAATTTTCAACCGGACAGTTCCTTGTACGATTACGTCTTATCTCATAAGCCTTTATCCTTGCTAACCCCTGCTCTATGTAATCTTTTTTCCGTATACAACTGGTTAACAGGCACCACTCATCATCGATACCCTTGACAAGCAGATAGCTACTGTTAATTATTGTGTCTAACCTACTATCAACGATAACCATCTTATCATGGTCAACTCTCACAGTGAATGTAGCACCATCATCATCAAGAGCGGAAAGGTACGATCTGTTATGCCGCTTAGTTACCATACAGCGTATAGGCTGATACTCCGTCTTCCACTCATTAGCAGAAGCGACCAGTCTCTTGTAACCATCTACATCTGACGGTTTTATATCTACACCCATAAAGTCATCATACTCAGCCTCAACCCAATTTACAGTCGTATCCTTATAATGTACATTCCCTTTTCTGTCAAGAACAGCCCATTCTATGCTTACATCTAAAACTCTGTCCTTCTCTGAAATATTCTCACTGCTAACATAGATAGGAACATCTACCCCAACCTTAATGGTTGATTTTGTAACATGCAGATTCAATCCGCATACACCCCAAGACAAGTAAGCATCTTTAACAGCGTCTGCCGTATACTCAGAAGCTAATACTCCCATGTTCTGTAAGAATTTTACAAGCTTCTCGTACTCCATGTATGTGTTTAGTCTTCTTCTTCTTTCAATAATTCCCAAACACTCCAAAACAACCGGGTCTTTACTACAAACTTCCTTAATTGTAAATAATGCCTCTTTAGACACAAAACTGTTAAGAGGTCTGATATCTCTCTCACCAGCACGTAAGCGACTTAATCTATCCTGATTCCTGAGATATGCTACTAATTCTTCCCTAGTAGAGATTTCAACTTTCGGCTCTTTAAACTCTAATTCCTTTATTTCTACCTCACGATCAAAATAGATAGAAGCTTCTGCCTCTGTTAGAGCTATATCCTCCATCTCCATAGCGTGTCTCAGCTCTGTGGCACTCAACTGTGTATCTGTTACTGTGATATCCTTTATGTTGGTACCATCCGGCATCAGAATATTTCCATGATAACCAAGTATCTTATACCCTGACTTCTTTAATCCTTCAAGAAGCGTCCCGTCGTATAAACCCTTCTCACAGATAATCTCATGGTTCCCATCACCATAATCAATAAGATAGGCATTACCGGTTTCGATTTCATACCTCTGTACAATTTCCATTACTTTTCTTCTCCTTAAATATTCTTATTTCTAAAAAATATTAATAGAGGGTACCTCAGTACCCTCTACATCATACAGGACATATGAAAGCTACTTGTTTCCTACCTTATGTAACTTCATACGTAACTGAACAAGTCTATCCTCAACATCTTTGAACTTTGCGTCCGAAGATACCTTTACGGAATCAAAGGTCTTGTTAACCTTAGCACAAAGTTCACAGAACTTACCTACCTTAGCCTTTACGGTAGCAATGTTCTTGCTTACCTGTTCTACGTCCTTCTTGAGAATCTCTGTGGTATCACCATCGATGTTGTTCTCATCTGTAAGATAGTTTACAGCCGTTGTGATAACAGTCTCTGCTTCAACAACCTGATCCTGCCAAATCTTAATTAACATAATGACATTCTCTATAGTCTCTGTGTTAATCTGGTTTACTGCATTACTCTTATTACCCATTACTTTTCCCTCCTTTAATCAAGATTAGCGTGCTCGATTGAGTTGATCTGATTATCCTTCTCAATAAGGTCACAAAGCGCACGCTGTGCTTCCTCGACAGACTCGACCGTATCATTCATTAACGGAATGATCTCCTTAAGCTTAGGTACAAACCCCTGTAAACCCGGAGAGATTTCATTACCTACAGCCTCAACCTGCTGTAAAAGTGCTGCTGTCTGTTCCTTCATGATCGTCACATTATCCATCATACGACGTACATGACCCAGAGCTGTTTCTGGCTCTTCAATTCTTAAACTTGCCATAAATACTTTCCTCCATTTTTATATTATTTTGAGTTAAGATTTTCTTTTACTTCCCTCAATTTTATATGTAGCCTGTAAAAATATTTTTTATAAAATATATTTAAATATTTAAGTCTACACTTGACCTACTCAAAACCATAATAGTCTGCTAATGATACGCGATCATAAATACCATCGTCATTCTTTTTCCACAATCTCACTTCTGTACTCTCATTAGCAATACCTAAGATACTTCCAGGGTTTGCAGTACTATAGTCTCCATCAGCACCGTACTTCTTTGTATGCCTGTCCGATGTTTTACCTATATGACACCACCACGATACTATATTACGTATCTCTAACCGATACTGCTTATCCATACCAACATACATATCCAAGTACTGTTTACCATTTAACAGCTGTGTATTGTTATTAATAAAAATAACAGTCGCCGGTGCAATAATATAGTCACCAGCTTTATATGGTAAAAGGTACGAATCTTCTCCCACCATTTGCCACGGTATGTCCCCAAGTGACCATGTATTACTATCTTCTAAATAGCTGTATTGACCTCTATTAGAACTTATCCAATACTTCACAGTACCATTAACTACAATAGGGTTACTAAATACTGACATCTCCGTCTTACATGCCTTTGCACTAAATATACTAGAACCGTTATAAGACTCCCACACTTCTTTAGGGTTTGACACATTAATATCATCTGGTTGATAAAAATTCTCTAAACCAAATGTGTTATCTGACGGTGCTCTATATGTCCAAATTGTAATAAACCCTAAAGTAAGGAATGACATCACAGCTAACGAAACCACAATACGATTCCTCACATACACACCTCCTTACCATGTTATACTGCTGTATAGCTTATCTAAAAGTGAAACCCACTAAATAATAAGCTCCTTAGATTGTACCTGCCGTCCCATTACAGACTGATAAATCTTACATCTCGTAACGATACCAAGTTTACTTAGATACATGTAACCATTACGTAAGCTTTCATCTCCTTTCGCACCCAATCTGTTTCCTAATAAATCAAACGACATATCTTCTGTTACTTTACCACATACTTTATACGCACAAGCTGAATTAAGCTTAGAGTCTATACCCTTAGTACCTGTTAGAATAAAGATAAAGTGCATACCATATTCACCACATGTCTGTAGTATATTCGCAAACTTTTCCATTGCGCCAAAATTCTTATCAATTATAAATCCCGGTCCTTTGTCCCAGCCAAGTAGAATATAATACTGAGCCGGAGACTTCTTCCCACTCTCTTTGCGTAACATATAAGCCGCCTCAAACATAGAAATTAAACTTGTGACAGATGTTTTCGGTGTAGTCGCTATCGCCTCTTCACCCACAAATTCCTTGTCTACTTCACATATGTAATGTAAATCAGCCACCTGCGAATTGACAAATACCTTAGCTTCAGGATCATGAGCTATGTTCTTTCTTACCGTCCTATAGAAATTAACCAAATCATTATTATCAGTAAAGCCTGAAATAATATGAGTATTATTCTCACAACCTAAAATAATGTTCTCTGGCAACTTGTTAGCTGAATATGTCATTCGCTCTCCAAGTATTATTAACCCCTTAGGCATCTCCATACCCCTTGTATCAAGAATCTCTTTTGCCTTGTTATAATCTGCATCGACTTCCTCAATATATCTCTTGGTCTTCTCATTATACTCAATAACATCTCTCTCAGGGAAATGCTCCTTCTCTGCCCTATCAGCCAACATGTCTATCTGTGCTCTAAAATCCTCATCACTCGCAAAGTACGGTGTTTTAAATCTTTTCTGTGCCATCTTGGATTTATCTGACAAGGATGACACATACAGTAAACCAAACCTCTGCTTTATATCCGAAGCAAAAGTTGTACCTAATATTGCACGTGACACGTCTTCATTACAACGTAATGCGATTCGTAATGTAAACTGTCCCAGAGTATCCTGCTTCATCGTTCCATTCATAGACTGTGAACCAAATATCAAGTGTACACCACACGCTCTCGCAACCTTTGCAATATACGTTATGTCCTTATTTATCTGCTCTACAGTCTTAGGTTCTGCTTTTTCAAAAATAACCTGGAACTCATCATTAATAAACAAGATTCTAGATAACAAATCATCAGATTCCAACTGTCGGTACCCATCACCTAAAGCTGTCGCACTCTTTGTGTACTCTTTTTCCCCATGCTTATTAATAAATTCATACAGCATGCCTTTACGTACATACTTATTGTACTCTTTAAGGTCTTTACACCCGGTCTTTATAATATAATCATACCTTCTCTCAGCCTCTGAACGTAATGCCGTATACAACGAACCCGCGTACTCACCGTCAGATGTACACAAACATGCTCTGATATGCGGCAACCTCTTTGGATGTTCACGTGTAGACAAATACTTTGCAAACTCAGATCCTTTATAGTCTGCCAACCATAACTCTAAATCTCTAGGTGAATACTTTCGTGCAGCATTTATTATCATCTGATTCATAAACACAGACTTACCCGCACCTGTACCTCCTACAATAATACAATGTACATCCCCATCATGTCCGAGAGTATATCCCTGAAACTTCGATGGGTCACCTTCATGAAAACCAGGGTCAATATCAATATACTCATCTGTATGCTTCGTCCATATATCCTGATCCTTATTTGCCACTTCCTTATAATCTAACCAGTTAAGTCCATCAACTTTATTTTCCTCCCTTGCTTTAACCCATACTGCACTCACGTGCCTACAGAACATTTTCATGTCTATACGGTATGGATTCTGTACACCATCAAAAGGTTTCTTAAATATTTTTGTATCTTTTATAGCGGTTGACATCACAGCCCAAACAAACACACCAAATCTCGCAGAATAAGACATGAAACTCTTTAGCGCTTCATTCTCCTCTATTGTCTTAGGTTGTGACAATACCAATAATAACTTGTATGGTTTAGGTGTCTTCCCAACTGATACTGCTTCAGTATTAAACTCATTTATTGTAAGTCCACCCATTGTCTTCATATTGAACTCTACTGTATCCCTCATCTCCTTTAATGTAGAGTCCAGATTATCATTCCTGAAAATCAAAACATCCTCCAGTGGATCAGCATAAAATCCCATAACATCATACCCTGAACCATTAGGGTCATACACATACACAGATAGTTGATTCACCTTAACGTTGCAAATCGCATTTGCAAGCAGAACATGTAAAAACATCTTGTGTGTCTCCAAGTCAGATGTCGGGTTTATAATTATATTCTGCATACCAACATCATACTCTCTTTCAAGAATCCCTTCTTCTAACCCTAATTTAAATTTAGTATTAAAAACAGGACTATTACTTATTGAATCACCAAGTTTAACCATAGTCTTCTTCTTCTCTTCAAATTCTTCCTGCGTACGACTTAATCTATCGTATATCCTTTGCACGAGTTTACTCTTCCTGTCGTTAAACTCCGTTATAGCCTTTGCAAAAATCTTATCTATGTCAGATACAGATGAAGAATAATCCTTCATTAATGTCTCATACTCCAGCATAGGATCTAACTCATCCATACTTGATAAATCTTTCTCCCAAGCATCAGCTATCTTAAGTAATTCCGGATTATTATCCTCATCTACAGTTTCCGGTAATAAAGCATCAGAATCTACATCTGCTTTAAAACCCATTTGCAAAGGTTGCACGTTGTAAAGCAGACCAAGTAAAATAGAGAAAGACTTCATCTTTTCACGTATTTTTAATTGCATCGCAATAATAAACATGAAAAATATAATACTCACAATATCCAGCACCGGCGTGAAGACTATAAAACAAAATAACAGAAAAACGCCAAATTCAATATACGGATTATCTTTAACCACATCTCTGAATTTACGTACAATATTAACTTTATTACCATTTCGACTCATATACTTAATATACGAGTCATAAACATCATTCAGTTCATCTACTGTAAAAGATGAGTTAGTCACACTTACGTCTGATGTCGTTATACCATAATTACTACACAGCTCCATAACCTCATCTTTATAAGTCTCCAGTTTCTTTCTCTTTTCTTCCAATTCAATATAAACCTGGTTACGCGAATCTAACTGCTCTTTTAGCTCAATATTATGTTTTTGAGCTGCCGTAACAATTTCCTGCTCTTTCTGTTGTACGAGCTGCTCATACTTATCATTCAAAGCTATTTCTTTATTACCATGCTCAATGATTGCACTTTCGAACTGCTTCTTCAGATTCTCTTTCGGTTTATCCTTATTAAAGGCTAGATTGGTATTAAGAACATTCGATCTTAAATTTGTTAATGCTCGTATCACCCTTGGATACTCAACTAGCTGTTCTGGTGCTTTTATAAATTCAAAATCTGTCTCTGCTGCTGTTAACTTATCACCAATCACTTTAGTCTCTGTATTTACATAAGCATTTACAACCTCCAATACTTTCGCATCCACTTACCTTACCTCTCTCAAGTCAAACTCATTCTTTGTTATACCAAAGTAACCTCCTAATGTTCTTATTGGCGTATCATAAACACAGACACCCTTCTCTTCGACATAATTAACTGCCTTGAGGTCATTATGTGAATCAATACACTCCGCTATCCCCTCAGGAACCAGTACAACATTATCAATATTTTCCACATATATCTCATAGAAATCCTGATACTTTACCTTACGCCTTGCCGCAGTAACTGTCTTAATCTCCTTCTTTAGGATGTCTTCGACGATCTGCTTAATAGTTATGTTATTCTTTATAGCACCCGGTGCCAAATACTTATATAAAGCGTTAGTCTCCTTTAAAACTGCAAATGCTCTATTAGGTGACGGTGTCTTACGTAACGCCATACTCACAAGGTACACTAATCTACAAGGAATATCTGTGTAAATCTTACCTAACTTTGCAGCATAGAACAATTCCGTTCGTGTCTCTGAATCATAGGGTAAACTCTTTAAAATAGGATATGCAGAATAAAATTCTGCTGCATTATCTGTAGATGCCAATGCTGACACCATACTATCCTCTATAGATAAATACTGTCTAAATGTTTCAAGGTCTTCTACAGATAATGTCTTTAGTGATTGTGTCTCCTCACCAAGAAACTTTTTACCCTCAACAATTTTATTAAAATCAAGTAATGTCATTTGCGCACCTCTCTTAAAAGCATTGGTAATGTTACTTTATCTTCCTTAAATCCGAACACTCTGGCAACATCCTCTTTGAACACCCACAAATCCTCTGTCTGAATAGGACACTTTTTATATAGAACAGAAACAGGACTCATTGCATAACATTGTATCTTATAATGTTCCATCAGCTTCAACATCTCTTCCATAATAGCCTGCTGCATGAATGAAGGCGCCATTGCAACCGGCATCATACCCAAATCCAGATAACCATAATTTAGCCACCTGTATCTATTAAAGTTCAGATAGTCTATATAGTTTATGTAACACTCTATATCAAGCGTCGGATTCTGTACCAAAATACCATTACGCTCATCCCTGAAAACTCCTCTTGTTTCTGGTCTGACAAGATAATCATAGTCTTCTGTTCTAAAATTATACGTTACTGCCATATAAACACCTCTCTACCTCTATAAAAGAATCATGGTTCATTTCAATACCACCAAATGAAAATAACTCTATGTTATTTTCAACCTGAACATGTACAATCGACTTTCCATTGCCCACTACATTCTTAGGTAAGTTACAAAACCGATTAGCAACAGCTGTATCAACATACACTATAGCTTTAGCATTTACATCCAGGTTATCACTCGCCGCTAATCTAATACGATTGATTAACGTGTTAAAGTTGCTTGCCAAGTACATCTCCACATCCACACACTGCTCCAATGTCTTACTTGCATACTTAATTATTGACTTTCTAATAATCTTAGTATCAATAGAATTCTTCTGTATTTTCTTATAAGCTTCTGGATACGATGTAACATTGTCCTGTAAAAACAATCTATCAGCAGACCCTAATACCGTGTACCACTTTACTTCTTTATCATGTAATAACTCAACTGCCAGCATATCTTCTGCATAACAGCAAACTGTACACCCTAACTCCTTATAATACTCATACCATTTAGTAACAGCGTTACTGATTGCTGATTGCTTATAAATGTTCTTATACTCATAAGCCTGACTCTTTGGGCACACAATAAAAACCTCATTCTCTGACATACTTTGACCCCCACCAAATCTTTCCTACGTCTCTTATTGTAATATTATTTAAATGGTCTATTTCATGACAAATAATCCGCGCTTTCTTATATAGGACAGTTTTACGAACAGTGTTTCCACTGTCATCCATATATTCAACCTGCATTATAAAAGGACGTTTCACTACGTAACGTCCTTTTATACTCTCACATCCTTCATTTGATTTTATATGTCCAAATTTCCAAAGTACCCTTGGGTTCGCCATAAATGTTATTACACCTTTTCTTCGGATGACAAACGCTCGTTTATTCAACTTTAACTGTGGTGCAGAAAATCCCTGTATCTTTGGACGTTCTTCCATCACTTTCTCAAGTGCAGATTTTAATTCAACAATCTCCTGTACACTTTTCACATCAACACAAAAAATCATTTACTTTCCTCCACTTTACTGATAATAACATTCCCATGAGTATATGTATTTAACATAATTTCTACCACATCAAAATGTTTTAATATATCCAAGTCTATATCGTTAAACTCCTGTACAAGCTGTACTTCACCCATATCCTTGTACTCATTCTTTTTAACAAAGTATACACTATACATGCTAAGCTCCTATTTAAATCTTAACAGCATTGATAAGTCTACTCCTTTTGCTACCTGTATCAAATAATTATCATACTCATAATAATCATAATCACTTGTACTCATATGTGCTAAACTGACCCCGTTAACATCAACCATATCTGTCATACTCTTATCATGTCCATTCTCTTTAATACGTATAACCTGTGGTATTATTACTTCATTCTGTCTCATTACGAAACTCTGCCCATCAACAACAAGTACCATTACATCTGCTATACTAATCTCTGTGATATTCTCCGATAGACTTATCTTGGATAAAATACTATAAACCTGTGCTACAAGGTCTGTAACTGAACTTCCATCAACACTAAGTCTACCTTCAACCCAACCGCCACCACTCGGATAGTATACAGTAAGAGCAGTGTCATTATAAGAAGTGTAATACTTACCTTTCTTATACGTATTCATCTTATCTTCCTGCACATTCTGATAGTTATGTGAACAATACATAATTCTTTGCTCATAGTAGACAGACATCTCAAACCCATTTACGGTTGTCTTAGCCTGATCTCCTTTAAATTCCGTCACATCCATTAAACCCTCTGGTCCTGATATATAACCCGGCGCCCATTTATATTCACTATTCTTAGAGCATGCTGATAAAAGACTCGCGCATACTACTAGATATAGTAGTACCATCTTTCTTAGCCTCATCATCTAATCCTCTCCTCTCGTCAATAAGTTCCTCTGCAAACTTATGCACTTTATAATAAGCCTTCTTAGTCAAGGATACTTCTTCCTCAGCCATCGGATCTATTATAAGTAATAACTCTCTGTCATTTTTCAACTCAGTTCTACTGAGTTTATTAAAATTTCTCACTGATTTAGAAAACCGTGTTTTACACTGTAGTAAGTATCCACGCATACAAAATACTGCTCTCTTCATAGCCCTGAAATCGTATGCATCTGTGATATTCTCTAAACTTTCAACCAACGATAGTTCTGCTGCCATGTAAACCAACTCATATCCCAAATCTATCCTCATTGTATTCTTTAAATTCTCTATAAGATTGTACGATTTAACGTAAGTCATCAATTCAGAATCCTGCCCAATAGCTGTGTTAAGAATACTTTCAGCAACTAAAACCTCTGGTGCCTGTAAAACAGGTATATTCTTTAATGCAATACTCTGTGTTTGGAAACCATACTTAGTAGATACAACATCAAACTCAACGTACTTGCCTATAAGAGAATCTAACACTTCCTCAATAGACTCTTCTCCATTTGTATCCGTAGCAAATATCTTAACAATGAACACCTTTGAGTTTTTATCTACCATTGTACAATCAATCCACTTAGCTCTCATAGACTTTCCATGTTCATAAGAAGACAATAGACAAACTGCACCATAGACTGTATCTCCAAACTTTAAGTCCCCAACTGCAAAATTGCAAACCGGTCTTACAACATCCTTACCGACAAGTAACTTAATGTTAGATTCCCTATCCAGTGTCTGAATAGGATACTGATCTACAACAGATGCTATAACAGTTACCTCGACGCCATCAACCATATCCTGCCGGGTTGAGTATTCAACATACTTATCAATATAATTCAATAAGTCATTGTAATACCCAAAAATATGCAGTCTATCAAAGTCAATTTGCATTTCACAATAATCAAGATGTTCTGAAATGTGTCTCACAAGTTTAACTGATTCAACTTTACCCGTTAGTTTCATTCTTCTTTTCTCCTAATCTCCTGAAAATATACGTACGCTACCTTATCGTACAACGCTATACCTAGAAATACTAACCTAAGTATTAACATTATAATAAACTTCAGTAAAACAAAATGCTTAAATACAAGCTGAAATACAATTGTAATAAAACCTGTCACAATTTCTATAGTGACTAAATGCTGGTATTTACAAAAGTATCCTACCTTTCGTCCACAAAACATCAGGGTCGATATAAATGCCCCAATAGTCCAAAGATTAAACCCCTGTACAAACATTGAACACACACAAATCGCACACACAGCAACTAATATTCCAATCATTTCAAACCAAACTCCTTTAATATTAACTCAAATGCATCTGCCTCATAATTCAACATCAAATTAGTACCAATCTCTAATGGTGGTTCTGTGACACCCGTATTACATGTACTTACACTTTCCTTACAACCTTTATCCTTCACACGAAGCCTGCGTACACTTAACACTATAACAAAAACCAGCAATATTAATGCATCCATCCTGATAAAACCTCCAAATACTCTCTAACAGTTGTTATACAATTAACATTATCGTCAGATACCACATAGTCTAATGAATCATGTGTTCTCAGTAACTTGTCAATGTTATATGCAGAACCAGACATAGACCCTAATACCTTACACTGCCCTTTATACTCTCCTATGATTTTCATAGGTCCATTTTCAAGAGTTGATAAGACTAAAGGAGTTGTATCATTTATATTATTCAATTTAATGTAGGGGTATTGAAGGGTTACTCTATTGTGAGTAAGCCCCTCTACATCTATTTTGACACCCTCTACCATTTAAAATGTCCTTTCCTCCCTGATGGTGTTTTTTACAACAACATTCATATGATTTCCAATGTAATACTGTCCCAGCGGAAATAAGATTGAGCGAAACATACACCCTTTAATTGCTGCATCATGTAACACAATAAAAACAGCATACACATTCGCACCATAATAAAATACTAAAGACAGTAAAAATACAATTACTGAAAAGTATTGTATAAAAGTTACAGCAGGTAATGTAAATACAACTACAAGTCTGAGTGCTGTAAAAGCCATCACTGAAAGTATCGCAATAAGTACTATACTAAACTTACCTGTGTAAAGACTTTCAGCTTTCACCACATTATAAATAGGTATATAACACATCACCTTATCCTTGACTGTCAGTTTTCCGTAAGACATCTGCATAATACCCTTCATATACTGTGCCGGTGTAAAAAACAACATAGCTAATATACCAATAATAAATCCCGTTGCGATAATTCCATTCATATTTAAAAACCTCCTTAAGCATTCATCTTTGCAATAATTTCATCGAGTATTTCACTCTCAGATTTCACCTTAGGCTTATCATCTTCAGTACTGTCCTCAACTTCATTATCCATACCGGTCTCATTAACAGTGGTTGACTTCTCTTCTTTTCCCTCAGCACCAACACTATCAAACTCCTGTGTTATATCCTCGTCTAATAACCCTGCAAATGGGTCAACCCAATCACCATCATCACCTGTATCACCATTGTACGCATTCTCTATACTACCTACAGTACCTCCAGGCACCACCCCTATCTCAGATATAACCGTCTTAACAGCTTCTGCAACAACCTCTTTTAGCACATCAAAATTAATACCATCTTTCTCTGACTGTACCACTCTATCAGATGCCAAGAACCTCTCCCATGAAGCTTCGTAATCACGTAAGTTATACTGTGATATCCTTAATATAAAATCATTATCAAGTCCAGAGGTCTTTGTAATAAACAAAAAGTTTACTGCGTCAGATAACTGACTTAATATACCCGTACATACTTCCGGAATATACTCACTATCCTTTAGTGGTATAAAACATAAAAATGCACTTAAAATCGATAATGGGTCAGGCATAGAATCTTTACAGATACTTAAAAGCCCCATATCTATCCTTACCTCGGTTAGTTTAGACATCAACGCTTTTAACAAAACCGCCGGATCATTGTCATATTTTTCTGCGAGTATTGCCGCCTGCGTGTATGTACTCCTATCAACATAATAATACACTTCACCACCCTGCCCGTCTGTACCAAGTAACACTATTACACGGTTGTCAAAAAGTATCTTCTTCTTCGAATACAGTATCATAACTACTTAATCCCCTTTCATATAATTCCAAGAGTAATGTAATATCTCTTATTCTACCTCTCTCGACTACTAAAATACGGTACATCAAAATAAGATTAAATGTATCTATCTTATCTAAAATCCAATTTGATTTTGCCGTCCTATAATACACCTGTTTCTGTTCCATCATACTGGTTATTGTCTTTACCATAGACCATAGAACGACATCTTTCCCCATACAACTGATACATTTCTCAAGCTTTGACTTTCTATACCGCCCGAGAATTAAGTAATCTATCAAAACTTGTCTTGGGTATACAACAGATTTTAAGATTACTTTTTTACTTATTTCTTGTTGCGTTAATATGGCGGTAGTATCTCTATCTCTATTTAACTCACTAAGAACCATATCCATTTCTGAATATTCATGGCTAATAGAGTTGTATAATACCTGTATAGTTTTTTTGTTGTCAAAAAGGATTGACTTTGATTGAATTAAATCTAAGAACTGCTGATAAGCACTTACTGCGTCTTTTATAGGAATATTCTGATCTCGCATACTTAAATCATCTATGACAGCTTCCGGACAATAAATATCAATAATCATTGTAGCAAAACTTTGTTCTACTTTTATAAATTCTTTGATATCTGTCTCCCAGTCTGATTTGACTGCAACCCGATACATTCCCTTTAATGGCACTGTTAAGATATTACAAATCAAATACATTGATTTAAACTCCTGAAAAACATAATCATAACCATCAAAAGATGTTTTCTTCGTTGCTTTAATCAATTGGTACACATCTCCGCCTTTCGCTGTATATCAGCTTTATGCTGCTCATAGTCCTTAACAGCAGACATAATCTCCTGAATAGATATACTCTTCATATCTATCTGACTCATATAGATGTTGTACATATCCTTAAATGGAGAATCTGGTTCTTTCTCCATATCTTCTTTACTATACGACAACAAGTCATATACAGGAACCACATTATCCTGGCTATCGTCTAGGAATACTACTTTCTGTAACTTACCATCTACAACCTGTATAGCATCATACGGTAAACTATCACACTCCTTTACAAGTAAGTACGGGTCCTGTACTATCTGCCTTACTTTCTCTTTAATTGGATAAAACTCTTCACAAAACTGTTTGATATTCATTACAATCACCCTTTCCACGTTTCTTAGTAACACCAACACTACCGTTTTTCATACACAATGGTAAAATACCCACAATGATTTTGCTAATGAACACTGCTGAATCTTTCTTTTCAGCATCTGATAAAGCTTCTTCAAATTTTATACACTGACAAAGACCTAACATTTACAATCTCCCCTTACGCTCCTGTATCAGCTTAATTATATAACTCTGGAACTGCTCCGGCGTCATTATAGGAATATTATTCTCCAAAGCACATTCTGCCTTCCCTCTATTTGGAGAATCACTTTCTTGTATTAACGCCATAATACCTGTCTTTCTCTTATGCTCTGAGATTGACAGCTTCACTAACCCCTTACTGATTTTATTTATTCCTGCAATAAAATCATTCCTCTCCTGGAAACCCTTGATTGTACCACTAAGCATCACTGTTCCTGTTACCAACGTTTTAAACTCGTCCTTCTCAACCTGAACAAAGTTTACATATTTCTGCCCATCTAACAAAATTGGTTTAATTCTGTCCAGAGTTGTACGCAACATTCCGTTATATCCTGCCAAACATTCATCCAGGGTACTATACTTATTTGCCACATCACCCCAACCTGTATCAACTCCTCTTGTAAAGGACATTCTTAAAAATGTATACAAACTTACAGTCGGTTTAATACTCACAATATAAGGGATCGCCTGATACTGATTAGTAATGTTCTTACTCTTAACAATGTTTAATGCTGACTTTGGTCCTACGCCCTTAATACCTAATAAATCACACATAGAGACTATCTTCTGTGCCAGCCTGAACGGACACTCCGGATTACTACACCGTCTAAACGTAATTTTCTGCTCGTCATTATAGAAATTCTCCATATAACCACCACAGCTACAAGTCGACGTTAAATTCTCCGTTAACCATACCGGAAGTAGTTCATCATCTTTCTGCGTTATCCATCTACCCATAAGTATATATTCTCCTTAATTCTGTATCTCTGACCATCCAGTTATAACACTTCTTTGTGTGTCACCTATATTTGTAAATTCAAGAGATAAAACAATATTTCCTGAATCCTTTAATTCTGTATACCGTTTAGGTGTCACAAAGATGAAAAACGTCGATTCTTCATTCAAGTAAACCTTAAGCCAGCACTGTTTGCCGTAACACCCTGCCTTTTCATAATCCAAATTAAGCACTGTCGTACCATTCTGATATGTAGACACATCAGAATCAACTTCAAAACTTTCTTGGCTTAACCATGTTGAATTTACCAAAGACTTATAAGCGTCTGAAGCTTCATCAAAATATGGTAGTATCTCCTCATCATACTTCTTCTTTCTAGCTTCTTCTGCCTCTTTTACCTTAATATCTACACTCTCTCCATTAAGCTCAAATTCTTCTATCTCATAGCCTGTATATCCTGCAAGTCTAAGTTCCTCTACTTCATCCCTAGAGTATCTAAAAACACTCTCTGTCGTCTCCTCATTCATTATCTCAGCTAATCGGCTCTCTTCTTCTGCCTCCTGCTTTCTTACTTCATTCTTATTCATTGTGTACACTAGTACACATACAAGCGCAAACACTATCACCGCAGCACTTACTAAAATTAATATCTTAGGGTTAATTCTCTGTACCAGTCTTGTCGTCTCCCCATCTCTGTTTACACCTGAAGTGTCTTTCTCAGGTGTAGTATTACTCTCTTCACTTTTATATGTTGGACCTTGGACAAGAATTTCTTCTTGTCCAACATTTACGTTTGGTTTATTAGGCCTCATTCCACCAGAAATAACCGCTTTCCTCGGATCAATCCTCTTTTGTCTAACCCCTCGGTCTTCTGTCCCTCCAAACGATGGTACAGCAGCAACCCCATCCATCTTTACATTACCTGGTACAACATTCTGTGGCTGAATATCATCTTCACCATCCAAAAATAAAAAATCGTCGTCATCGCCATTCATCCCACACTTCTACTCCTTTCCATAGCTTCCTTAACAATCTTGTCAATCTTATCAGGACAGTAATTCATCTTAGTACCTACAGGTCTTATTACACCATCAATCATAAAGAATACTGAATACGCTGCATCTGGCTCATAAAGCTGTATCATATCTTGATATACCTCCTGAACTCTTTCATCCGTGACCTTAAAATCATTTAAGTCGATAAATACCTGATCCATAGAATACACAGACCATGTTCTTTCGACTCTTGCATACATAGAAGTTTCCTGTATAGTATCTAAATCATCCTTTGCCTCTTCGCTGTCTTCATCAAATATGGCTTCTCCATTCTCATCAAAATTAACCATACCCTCAAGTTCTTCGTAAGACTTAATTATCACACTATCATCTTTCTTATCTCCATTGGAAGACTTAGACTGTTCAATGTCACCTGTATCAACATGACCTTTCGCCATATATCTCTTCGTAGCCTCTAAAATAGCATCCATATGCTCAAATTTCTCATACTTCTTTATTTCAACTGCTATTAAAGTATGAGTAAATTCATCGTCTCTGACGTGTTCTGCTACAGCTTCAGGTGTCTTGTATTCTGCAATAAGACCATCCATAAATTTACCTAATCTTTTTGCACGATATGTGTTAAGATCCTGTAAATATGTATCCGGATGTATTAGCTCAGTACCATCCTTTGCATACGCTTCAACTATCTCATCCCTAAACATTAAATCTAATTCGTATGCATCATCTTTACCATCCAACCAGTTACTTACCAATGCTGGTGCTGCAAAGAATGGAGGTGCTCCATCTATTCGTAGTTCCATACACACCTTAAACATTGTTATAATCTCCGCTATAGGTATAGATTTATGTGTTGATACTAAAATCTCATCATGTATAGATAGCATCATTCGTACCTTAGGTAACCAAACTCCATCACATTCTACTAACTTATCCCACCCTTTATCTTTGATATACTGTTTAACCTTAAGTTCAACAATCTTCAACATATCCGCAGCAAATCCCTGTACTGGCATGTTATTACCGGCTCTCAAGATAGAACCTTTCTTCTTCTCAGGATACGTTGGATCTAATATCTCCTTAAACTCTCTACGGCGTCCAAACTTAGTTTCAATGTACCCATTTTCCTCTATAAACTTTTTATTTTTATTTATAAAGGCATTAACATATGGTAATCCACCCATAAAGTCGTTTATAGACTCAGTCGCGTCCACAAGGTCATCATTTGTGTATGCAGGTCCTGCATTCTGTTTAGCTAAACCAAACGGAGACATTCCATACACAACTCCAAAATTCGTACGCTTTCTTCTACTTCGCTCTTTAGCAGAGATTGCCCATATAGGCTGTTTGGTGATAATATGCGTAATAGCTCTGTGTATATCAATATTAGGTTTAGACTCCAACTCAATTAAATCTTTCTGTTTGGAAAGATAAGCTAAGACTCGTAACTCTATCTGCTTCCAGTCTGCTGACCATAGATAATGATCTTTTGAGTCTGCAACTATTAACTGTTTCATACCATCAGAGTACTGGTGTGCATCTGAAGTACGTCGTCCCGTCGCTGCACCATACTGATTCATATAAAACATAACACGGTCTCTCAGAGATGTTCTCTGTATACGCTCGTATGCTCCCAATCTTTTCTGTGCCTTAGCGTATGCTTCCAATATAACAAGTGACGGGTACCTGTTAGATGCAAGAGCTTTACCCTCGACAATAACCTCACCATTCAGGTCAACGATATCTTTGTACTTCTTAGTAGTATCCACTTCTCTTTTTGTACCAAGTTCTACAATACGCTTGAGAGCTATGTTTGATGTAGATGGTAATCCCGTGTTCGTACGTACCTCAACAGGACACCTTAACACATTATAGAATATCTCTCTTTTTACTTCTGGAGAATTAATATTCTTATTTGTCTTATGTATACGTTTAAAATAATCTGCCAATGTATCGACAATGTACCGCTCATTCTCAATAAGCTTTGCCAATAGCTCTTTCTCTGTACGCATACCAAAGAATTCATTCTCCGCAGTAACATAAATCATACTACTTTCCAACTGAGAGATATACTGCTGTTTTTTAGGTACCAACCCATGTAACCTTTTATAAACCTTTATAGCATTAGGACCGTCGGGACAAGCATACAGTCTTACGATGTTTTCAGTTAAGACATTAAATCGAATATTCTTAGGGTCTTTAAAGACATGTGACAGCTCAAGATAAAACTTCCCATCTGCTTTATATGCTTCTGTCTTCAAAGTATGTGCACCCTTCTGTTTAAACACAGGGTTAACTATAATCGAATCAAACATGGGATCAGCATCAATTCTTAAATATGTATTGTCCAAACCATGTTCCTCAGCGTCAGCATCCCATGTCTTAGCATATTCACTGTACTTTATATAATGCTTTGACTCTTTCCACACACCTTCGATCTCGAACTTTGCATTATACGCTACTACCACAACATCTTTTGGCTGATTATTCACAACATCAAGTATCTTTGCCAGAAAAGATATCGGAAGATTATACTTAAATTTTTCCTGTCTGAACGGATAATAAGTTGATTCTTTCTCATTCCAGGACAGTACAACACCGGTAATTACATCATTACCATACATACCTGTTTCCGTTCCAGTTGTCTCCAAGTCAATAGCTTTTACTTTCGTTGGTGCATCTCTGAATATTCTAAGCCTCTCCTCAGCTTCTTCCATAGACCCAACTACAACAAAATCATTTTCGTCCAAATGGTCAATTGGATATACAGCCCTTAAATACTCCTCACTGTAGAATTCTGCCGATGAAGTGGTATTACTAATTCTAGAAGCTGAAACATCATATATAATGTACTCTGAGAGATTTATTGGCGGTATACTTATACTTGTGTCCGATATACTACTAAAGTCTAATGTACCATCAGGTGTCTCATAATACTCAGACTGCATCTTACCCATCTCAAGAACTCGTCTCCATTTACACCCAACATTACTATCTTCCTTAGTAGAGATTGTATAAACCTTACCATCTTTAAACTCTATCTGCGTGTTCAGCGTACCATTAAAAGTTGAAGCAGTGTTACGTATCTTTGTAATATACTTCAACACCTCTTCATTCCCAAGGTGCATTTCTTTATTCTTATAATAATAAGCAGCAACACAGTTTGATGTATCGATCACATTATAGTCGCTCATGCTACCAATAACGTCCATCCTCTGGAAACCACTGTTATCCTCTGTCCAAATAACCCAGTATTCACAGTTTAATGCAGTTATACTCACCTTTCCAACTCTTTGCATAACTAATTGTTTCCTCCTTATACCCAGCAGGTACAGCTACTATAAAATCCATTCTATCCGGTGTCGCAAAGTAAAGATACCCCTCAGACTCACAGATAACCTTGTAGTAATTACCTCGTAGTAATTCATATGCCTTATTATAGGCTTCTAAGTACTTGTCCTTAAAAGCCTCAATTATAACACCATACAGTGTCTTACCTGCTGATGGACCAAAATAGTAATTTGTACTTACAAATTTGTTGAATACTTTATCCGTTCTATAGAAGTGCGTAAGTACTTTACATATGCTGTCTTTATCAGTAAACTCTCCTGACATAATCTTAAATATCTGCGAACGATATTTTTCAAGATTCTCATCGGTAAAACACCCTGACATTGAGCTTATAATATCTATACGCTGTATGACATTATTTCTGATTGACACACCACTATACGCTTTTAAGTTACTCACAACATTGTAACCAAACGGTGTTTCATACTCCTCCACTTCAACCCTCAAATATGGTAATTCTATCATCACTTAGCCTCCAAGTATTTTCGTATGCCTGTATACTTATCATCTTCCAGGCCGGGTTTGATATCAAACCTTAGTCCTTTATCTATTAAATCATTAATATCTAAAAGTGAGATATCTTCTGGTCTAAATATCGGCGTACCTCCAGGTAATATCTCTATGTTCTTTGTTTGCATCTATAAACTCCTTTACGCTGCAATACATAATGTACGGAATCTCTGTGTGCAGGACAGTTTCTTTGATGACAACGATATGTCCAGTTACAGAAAGTAAGCCTCCCCAAACATTATCGTCACCATCAGCTGTAGTACCGCTTAAAAACCGATTAGGAATAATCATATAACTAGACGTTGCATTTCTATACAACATATAGTGCATTGTTGTAAATCCCTGTATGACAGAATTTAACAATTTCTCATTTCCATTTAAAGCTGGTACGGTGAACTTTAAATACTCCTTAACACTACCAAAATCCGCATACTGCACATTTCGTAATAATTCCGGATTACGATTCAGGAAACTCTCAAAGTTAACTGCCAGAATATCTATCAATGCTAATACGTCAACTTCCTTCACTTTACCATCAGTAATTTCAATAACTCCACTATCACCACAAGACTCAACTTCGTTTATGACAGCGAACAATTCATTCTTATCCTGCAAACGTCGGCATATGTTCATATCTAACATACCATAGTCTTTTACATACTCTGTATTAGACTGTAAATACGTACAAACTGCATGATCCATCAAGCTTGCAGTGTAATCTAACGGATTTTCTTTACACAGATCAATCTCTAAGATACTACAGCATGCCAACAACTGCTTATATGCTTCATAGAACCTGTCTGGTGTATTTCCATTTACCCAAGCCATTAAACTTCTGAACTTTGTACCAGTGTTATCTGTTGTATCAAACTTACGTACAACATTCCCTTTCTTATCAACCATATAAACACCACAACTACAACAGTCTCTTGGTGTTAATTTACCTCCACCATACTTACACCGTGCAATAATAAACGACAACAACAGACCGCCTTTCTGTATAGAACCATCCCACAAAACTTTAAGGTAGTATGGTACTTTCTGTTTAGCATCAGAAATATCATCTAATGTCGCGTTTACATCTACCTCGACCAAATCAGTAGGATTAACATAATCGTTATCATCGTCATCATCACTAACATTAGGTATGTATGTAATCGTCTGCTCCTCTGCTTCAATTGCCTTCCTGCCTGAGTTATTTAACTTAAACCCTATGAGTACCTGTGTAACATAACCTTCAACCAGACTCTCATCAATATTCTCCAAGTAATTAGAATAGTCACGCACATCTATATCAGTGTCTTCTAAGCTCTGGCTATCCTTCCTAACTAACTTCACCAACGAAAAATCCGGTCTATCTGCCACAAGCTCTTGTAATGTATAGTGACTATCTCGTAATCCCTGCTTATCAATCAGATTCCGCATTCCCCAATAACATGTGAATGAGTCTTTCGTAGGTTCACCATCTCTTGATAAAACATCATCAATTATTCTTTTAAATGGATACTGTATTATCTTGTCTTTAACATAGAACACTTCTACTCACCTCCAAGATTTAAACAAGTTAATATGCTCTTTGCTGATTGCGCTCGGACACTCGATACCCTGTACTCCAGAACATCCTCATCTAATACGTGAACCCAATTTACTCCTTTTGACATATAATATCCGACCAACTCGTCTACACTATAATTACTGAATACCTTATCTGATAAGACTGCTTTATTATATGCCATTTCATAATCAAGCCTCATTGTTCTTATTCTCCAATCTGTACGTCTTCTAAAGAGTGAAACCACTTATCCAGTGGTTTCACTTCACTTACATTATATGGAATAATTACTTTATCAACCTTTTTCTTTTCTTTAAGTCCCTCTTTGACCAAAAGATACACAAGATATTCAAAGTCATCAGATACTACTCCTGTTAACATTTGCATATCTTCCTTTGCCAACTCAAGTCTACTCTTCATTAGAATCATCTGCCTCTAACTTTTTTAACAATCTCTTTCTCCAATCTTTAAAGATTTGAATTGTTACAATGTATAACAAGCCAAGAATACATAAGCATACAGCGACTATACCAATGTATAACATCTTTAAATGTACACCCTTACCATAAGCTATAACACCTATAAAGATACACTGCATAAGTATTACAATACTTACAAACATTAACATTGTACATTTAGGCTTTGCATTCAGAGTAAACTTTGATAATTCGTCACGTACTGTTGAATACTTACGCTGTGCTGTAATTAATGTACTTATTACAACGGCTATTCCAATCAAGAGCGTAAAGATAACATTAATTACAAAATCAAAGTCATTATCCAACACTCCTGCCGGGTCTACACATTTAAAAAGTAACACATGCACCTCAATCCAGGTACCGTACACTACTATCAAAGCTGAATCCAACTTTACGTAGACCTTAGCTACACACATGCCATGTAATACCATAAATACTCCAAACATGATTATACCAAAGAGTGTAACCTGCTCCGTCAATATTAAGGCCATAAATAGACCTACCATACTCCAAGTTATTATATTCATTTTATCGTACATATTAATTCTTCCTCCTATTATAGATAATTTGCATACGAACTCTTAGAGCCCATACGTAAAATAATTCAATTACTACACACACCCACAAATAAACACCATACTTTATACAAACAAAAATATTTACAAAGAAATAAACACCAGCGATGAAATTTAATACACCTTCTACAGCCTGGTACCCACGCACCACACTCTGTCCAGCATTTTTATCCATTTTATTCAGTGTGGAAAAACAACTTACAGCAAGAATGACCCATATATACACCCACAAATGAGTATCCACCACCTCTATCCCTGCAACAGACCATGTGTTAGTTACTATCAAAGCTATACACAGCACGTGTTCTAACACACAGGTGACTATAAATAATTTTAGTAGTACCCTATACTTAAAATCTGACGGGACAATACAGTACATTAATACAAATGTAATACATGTTATAATGAAAATGTCTGTGATAAAATCAATGCACATTCTTGTAACACACACTGATACCAGCATAAATATACATAATATATCAATTACCACTCTTTTACCTCTCTTTCAATATTCTGTATCTCATGTTGTTCATGTTGATCCAAATTAAACAATAGATGCTTAGATTGCTTAGATATATCCTGTATATAACCATACCCCACCCAATACTCTACAATCTGTAACAAGCTATTCTTTCCTAAAACCATCTTCTTATCTTCTAAGGACACTTTCAGCCTATTTATTTCTTTCCGTAATTTGAATCTGGTCGAAGACACTACATCCCTTTCCATTATTAATGTCTCCAACATAATTCCAAGACTTTCTATAGTCTTTAATCCGGCTTCAATATTTAATTTATCATACACATCCTCGTTATTATATATATCATTGAACTGACTTATCTCATTTTTAAGAACCGCTGTAAGTGCTGCCGCCTCAATAGACTCTTCCATCGTATTTGCAATATTAATCATTCGTTCACATTCTGTTAGAATTTTCTTTACGGAATAAATTACTGACATCTTTGCCCTCCATTTCTCCATACTGTACTATCTTTTGTTTTGATGACATATCCAATAAATCGTATGCTTCTATAATACAATCCACATACCCACACAATTTACTCTTACTAAAAAATAAAGGTAAGACTTTCTTCTTAGTATCCCATGATACTTTATTCGAATTTCTTATTACTAAACAACACAGGTATCGCTGATTACCAACGATACCTGTCACACTTCTAAATATTTCCGGTATTAATGAGTCTGAGTACTTACAAAATTCCTCTACACTTGATATGTGTGTAACCAATTCATCAATACTGATATCACTTTTACCTACAATCATACTTCTACCTCATAAGTATATGTTTGAAACATAACTTTACTTTATAGAAAGCTTAATCTCCTTTGGCGGCTTATCCGAAAAAGGTTCTACAGCCTGTAGCACAATTGTTCCATCATACTGAACCTCAATGGTAACGTTAACATCACCCTGCCCCGCTTCGACTACCCGTCCATAATCATAAACAAGTTCACCAATATACTCACACTCAGATGCCATTATAGAGTCACCCTGATACATACTTATTTCAAGTTTAGAACTCATTACAGCATTCCTTAAAATCTTTTCTATCCTGACTGGTATTATAGAGTTATTCTCTATAAACGTTATAGTCCTTCCCATTGCATCTGCAATACAAAGCCTCTTAGTAACGTCTTCAACCAAATCAAAGGCTGTACCCATATCAACCATCTGCGCATACATTGCAGCCCCCATAGCCACAATTAAATCCGGAGCAGTCTTACAGTTAACCTCTTCAAGTCCAAGTTCGTCTCTCAACATCTCTTTTAAATAGGGACACTGCGAGCTACCACCAACAAACGCTATCTTTGGCTTCTCATATTCCGGTACAGACACATCGATGATGTGCTGTGTCATATCAATAGTTTTCCCAAACACTTCTCTTACGATTTCAACATATCTTTCAGGTGTCAGTGTATATACTATATTTAAGCCAATATCATTAAAATCAATAACAATGTTACTTCTACTACTCTGTATTTGTTCCTTTGCAAGTCTCATTTTAAATTTAAGACGCTGCATTCCCAATTTACCCCTGTATCTTACTGGAACTTTACAAACATTAATTACTTCTTTAGCTAATGCTTCATCCAAGTCATCTCCGCCAAGAATAATACCATCAGTAGCAACCACAGAATAATTACCAACTCTACTGTCTATTAATGATATATCAAAGGTACCTCCACCTAAGTCATAAACCAAAACCAAATCCTTCAGACTTTTACACATATACAGCGCCGCTGCCGTCGGTTCATTAATGAGTGACTTTACTCTTAGCCCGGCCTTTGAAGCAGATATCTTAACTGCCTCTCTCTGCGGTACTGAAAAATACGCTGGTACCGAAATTACAACATCCTCAACAACACAACCACTCCCCCGACCAGCCTGGTCAGCCAGCTCTTTAAGTATTATAGAAGAACACTCCTGTGGTAACAGACCTGTACCAGTTGTAGACATATCCTTCTTATAAGAAGCTACGACATTTGGTCCAGCGATATCTCGTGACACCTGCTTTCTCTCAGCAATGTCAACATTAGATGATACCAATCCAGAATACAATGTATCACCATAACCGATTAGTGAATTCGTTGTTCCTAAATCAATTCCAAAAGTCATCTTTTAATCCTCCTCACTAAACTCTTTCATCAATCATCTTTCTGTATTCTTCATATCTTCCATTCCAATTCAAATGTAAGTCTTCTGTTGCTACAGTGTTTAATACAGGTGTAGTCATAGACCTCAAATCAAACGCAATTGGTGAACCTATCTGTAAATCTGAATCAATAATACCCTGTAGATTTGTTACACTAACTGTAGAATATGTTGAGCCTTCTTTATTCTTAACTGGTGCGATCTTTACTACCATTGCGTTCGAATGCAGACCTACCGTTTCATCATAAGCAACAACATACGATTGTAAGATATTTTCAAGCCATGCACCAACTCTTATTGCCAATTGGTACTGAGAATTTTCAATTACCAAACCATCAGTAGGATAATTGTATCTACCTACTCTTTTTCCCATTACATTAACAATCCTTACCAAACTGTTATAGTCTGTACACTCCATAAACATTGGTGTATCAAACCCCAATTCAATTAAAGTATTGTACTGGTCCAGAATTACCTCATCCTCACTCTGTATGTTAAATGCAATAAATCTTAAGTACTCACACATACCCTGTGCTAAACATGTAGATACTGAACTACGTTGTGATACATTAGAACACTGTTGTTTGAAGATTTCCCACTTATCGTTAGGTATCACACACTCACCTGTTATTTTTACCTTACCTAAGACTGGAATTTTAGGTGGTACAATATTCAACACAGTGTTAGCATTCAAAGAATTTCCAGTTCTCCCCCTTGTCTCCGCCGAGATAGGCGCTCCATTGTAGTAATTCACCTGGATATTAAATCCATCAAGTTTGTAAGAGACCCTTGATTTTTCTTTTAGGTTACCAAACTGTCTCTCAAACTCAGGTACAGTATTGATACTACGTATCGACTCTGATTTATATGCAAACTTAATATCACGGTAATACTGCATTAAATTATACTTCTTTAATATACCTATCGGACATGGGTCGTCTGACCAACTTCGTTTCAAATACTCATTATCCGGGTACGCTGATTTAACTTTCTCCTCAATATACCTGTATTCAATATCGTCTACATAAGGCTCTCCAATAGCATAACACCATCTTGCAACTATATACTTATCCAAAATATCCATTACATTATCTCCTACTCTACTATCACAAGAACATTATATTCATTTGTAACATGCCAAAAATCAAGTATCACTGTGTAATATAACTTAGCTGTATAAGACCCTGGCTCAAGTGTCTGCCTTATAGGCACACTTGCCACATACTCTCCTATGTCAACGTCTGTTGTGTTTATCAACGGTATATCTCCGTAGACTAAGTTTAGTTGTGCATTACATGTATTACTGTCTGAATTCTTTAAACCTATCTCAATTAAATTATCTCGTACATAGATAACATCACGATAAGTCATTTCACAATGTTCCTGTTCAGAATTAATATATGTATAACATACAGCCAAACATAACAGTATTAGGATTAGATGTCTAATGTAAAATTTACGTTTACATAAATACACTTCATCTCCTACTTCCTTCACATACTCCCGACCAACAACCCTTGTCCCTTTTGGCCTATCATAACTATAGTAATCTTTGTACTTGTATAACATCTGCTTATTCATATATCACCTTTTAAACAAAACACCGGGGTCTACTGGTTCATTATCAATATATAAAGCGAAATGTAAATGTGCTCCTGTAGTTGCAGTCCCTGTATTCCCAGATAACGCTATCACATCATACTGGTTAACATAATCACCAACATCACATAGTATCTCTGACAAATGACAATAGAAAGACATAACACTATTTCCATGATTTACATTAACAAAGTAACCAACTCTATCAGACCAGCCTGTATCAACTACAATGCCATTAAAGATAGATAATACTTCTGTGCCAGTAACAGCATATAGATCTAATCCTGTATGAAAAGCTACCGTATTTCCAGTTAATGGGTCAATCCGTTCACCATAATTAGAGTTTACACTAGAAGGCTTTCCAAGAGGGTAAGCTACACCATCTACAACACCAAGTGTTGTGATGCTCACGGCTTCCTTGTAGTTCTTCATACTTTCTTCGACAACTTTAGCAGCCTCATCTAACTGTTCATAACTAACTTCTTTATATGAAGCTACCATATACTTACTCTTCTTTAATAACAGATCGTTTATCTGTTCATTATTTACACGTATCTGTTCCTGTAATCCAAGCAAAGTATCAAAGTCCCCTCGTACTTTATCTTCTATCTGCTGTATCACTTCACTATTCCTGTCTAATAAAGAGTTGATTTTATTGTTTAACTCTTGCTTCTCACTCTCCTGAAATTCTTTATAATCTTTCAACAACTTGTTATAATCCTCAGCCATGTCTACGTCTGACTGCAATTTATTGTACTCAGACAGAGCAGCGTAGTACGCTTGCTCTGCCTCAGCCAAATTATTTAATTCTGCTTCGTTGTACAATCTAAGTAAGTCATTAACATCCTGCTCTTTAACACTTGCGTGTATTACTTTAGTAGACAATATAACAATAGATAACACAAGAATTATTGCTTTACGCCATCCTATCATAAATACTCCTCTTTGTCAGAATGATATCCACGAATCCTCTTTTAGTCTTTCCGATGGAGACAACGTACTCACCTTTGATTGAATTCTTAGTCTCTCTTACTCTCTTCCTGAATGTAAGTTTTCTCCATTGTTTAGCCTTTACTCTCTCAATAACCAAAAGCGGCTTCTCATCACCTATGATGTCATAAAACACCACCACCATAGAATCATCAGAGAAAGAGTCATTCATATAAGAACCCTTAATATTAACAATATGTCTTGCAGAGTCAGCCTGTATTATATCATCATACTGTTCTAATACTGTATTAAATGACATACTTAACAACTTCTTGAAACTATAACCCATACTTTGACCTCTCCTCCCAATAAGTAGGAATGTCTGAACCCATACCTAAACTAAGACCAAAAGCGTATCTAATAATAGGATACTTTAAGTCATCCTTCCCTGAGATAACAATAGAACGATGTATACCCTTCTTAATATCCTCCAAAAACATTGTTGAGAATACATCCTCCCTGAACCTAGGTGTGTCCTTCAAACCTTTTATTGTCTCAAAAAATTCTGCACCATCCCTGTCTGCGTTGTAGTACTCCCTGTTAGTGTAGTAATGACAAGCCTTAAAATGTTCATTTCCTACAGTACAGACATGGAAAACCATAGAAGATATTAAAACCTCAAAATGTTTGAAATTAACATCAACATTCTGTGAAACGAAAATACTATACAATTGTACTGTAAGGTATTTTATAGCATATGGCATTCCCCTATACTTAATCACTTCATGTATATTATAATGTCCTTGCTCTACACAAATAGGCTCACCTTTCATAACGTAATTCTTCAACTTTGTGTGCTCATAGAAATACACCTTCTGTTTCATCAAGTTCTTTTTTGTTTTTTGGTCTAGGATACAGAGTTTCTTAGTACCATCACCAACAGATACTGTCTTTACCTCACCCTCAACAGGTGCCAGGTAGTCATACGTAACAATGTCACTATTTTTAAACAAGTCCTGCATCTCAAGAAGCTTGTCCATCAAATCAAAGCTTGATGTTAAATTCTTCTGTCCGGCTACTCCACCACCTTGAAAGTTCTTCATTGTCATCTGTGTACCTGGCTCACCGATAGACGTTGCTGCATCTGAACCTACAGGTAAACCTACAACAGCCAAAGTCTGCGTTCCCTCATTTCTACCAAAGCACTTTACACAACAAGGATCTTTACACGTCAATGGGCTACGAAGTCTTACACCACTGTGCTTGATTACGTCACCATTTACACCTATCGACACAAAGTCCCTAGATATAATTGCTCTTGCCTGCTCTTCAGTAAGAATAATATCAGATGTAACACCATCTTCAATTACATAGCGCCCAAGCAACATCTTAACCAAGAAATCTTCAACCTGTTCAACTACTTCAATATCCGGCTTCGTCGCATTCGCGGCTCCTACGAACTGCTTAATGAAATCAAAGTCAAGCCTTAAACCTTCTGTATCCCCACAGTCCTTACTAACGATACTAACAGCTGACGCAGCATGTCCCATTCTTCTTGAAAGATATCCAGGTTTGTATGTACTGATAGACTTATCCTTCAGATCATGTCTGGCACCATATGCCGATACAAAATGCTCCAATCCAGTTAACTGATTTGCCGTCGGATTTTTAATAATAGTATTAAATATCTCAGCAGAATTCTTCTGTATTCTTCCCTTTAAGCCAAACAACTGTCTTAAATTTTTCATACTACCTCGCGCACCGCTCAACATCATCTGTTTATATCCTGAATCTTCAGGTATCTCTTTCTTCAGGATATCATCTACTTTCTTTGTCAGCTCCTCATACTTTTCATTGTAAAAAGTATCAAATGACAAATCTGTATCAAACCCTCTACTGTAAAGCTCTTCTCTCTCTTTTATTGAATTGTCGAATTCTTCAACACACCCAGACACATCAGGAAAATTGACTACTGGTATTGCTGGTGGGAAGAACTCTGCAATAGAAAAACCAAGCTTAACCAAAGCATTAGTCGTATCAATGAATGATTTCTCACCATAGTTTAAAAATACATACTTCAACAATTCTTTAAACCATTTTTCAGTCACAGCCTTACAGTCCATCTTTCCTGTAACGGTAATTGGTGAACTACCAATATCAACTGTTCTTATCGCCTCAGGGAAACACTTTCTTATACCATACTCTCCTACAGTCATCGTTTTTCCATTAAATACTACTATGTCGTAAATATTTACACGCTCCTCACAGATGTCATCCAAAAGCGTCTCACAGTCAAGTATACTCTTAGACTTACCCCTGTGTCCATCCGGCGTAACAACAGAGGATAACCACAAACCATAAATTATCTCCTGTCTAGGAGCTATATGACACTCACCCGACTTGGAGTAAAATAAATTCTTTGTATTGAGCATTAAATGTTCAACATCCTTTATTGCACCCTCGCCTATCGGAATTATTACATGCATCTGGTCACCATCAAAATCTGCATTAAAAGATGGACATGTTAACGGGTTAAGAACAATAGCATTTCCCTTAACCACCTTAACTCTAAATGCCTGTAAACCATGTTTATACAAAGTAGGCTGTCTTCCTGGCACAATAAAAGACCTGTTAAGTATCTCAATAGCTTTCTGCTTAAATGCTGCTTTACGTCTTAACAACCCATCTTTATTGAATGATTCCGTTTCCATCTCACCAAGACATGTCAGCTCCATAAGCTTAGGAGCCATGTCCTCAGGAATACCAATTGTATCAACAGACATCGTCGGATCAACTGTAATAACAGAACGTCCGGAGTAATCAACTCTTACACCCATCATACGGTCACGTATAAGGCCGTGCTTACCTATGATACTTTCGGCTATTGATTTATACTCTGATACATAACCTTGACTGCTGTCTACTGTAACATACTTAACTGCTTTAACAAGTTCAATATACCCCATACGTATATCACTAACCTTAGTACCATACTGCCGCATTCTGTTTTCCAAATCAACGCTCACTCTGAATAAGCTTTGATATGCCTTTGTTAATGGGTCTTTCCTTTTCTTAAAATTAGGTCTGAATCCATATGGTAAAACGAAAATCTTGTACTGTATCTGGTCTGTTAACACACACATTCCTCTATCCCTAACAGAGAACATGTACAGTAATGGGTTCTCATAATCATTCAGCAAAGCTTGTAATTCTTCGTCAAGCCTACAACCAAATGCTTCTACGTTGAACTCAGCATTCGTATCCATATAGTAGTCATCAAGTATCTGGTACTCTCCAGCTCCACGACTTACAGTAACATTAACTTCTTTAACATCCACACCAATCTTCTTGAGCACACCTCTTGAAAATGTTACTAAAGTTTTAATGATTACTTCGTCAATATTGATCTGGTTTAACAGGTACTCAAGGTATTGCGCTCCAATTAAAATATCCGGGGTATACACCATATCTGTAAATACATCTGATGACCCGATGCTAGACATACTCTCCCCAGTCTTTTTATTGAAGATAATCTTTCCACTTACAATATCTTCAACTTTCACACCATCACCATAAGCTTCAGATATTATCTTACTAAATGCTGAAAAACTGTTTCCGGCTGTAAAATAATTAAGAACCGGTAATGGTAAATTTATAAAAGACGTCTTCGTATATATACTTTCATCTTCTCTATCAGACTTAGCCCTCTTTACTCCATCGTCCTGTGGAGCTCCAAGGTACCTAGGATTTATGGCTGAATTGGTAGATGAATTAATGATATTAGACGTAACGGCTCCCTCTGTCTCCCTTATATCAACCAAATCTTTTCCGTTGGTCTTTAATGGTCTTATTAATGCCATAAATTATCAGGCCTCTCTTTCCGCATTAAACTCTCACCATAATTCCGTATGATGCTTTGTAATACCTTCTCATTAATATGTCGTTTATACATAAACTTAACAGATTTCTCATTCCCACTCTTACATCTTCTTACAGATAGAAAAGGTGTTAGGTTATAATACTGCATAACCGGAAAGTATCTTGAACTTTCTGATATGTTCTTGACTATCTCGTTGTTAAAATCAACAACTCCTGTACCTTCCTTTAAAACAAAACTTATCTTTGCATCATCTCTTGTGAAATCTATTACACTTACGTCATCTATAAGAAAAGCGATACCTCTGTCTGCCTCCTGTGTATAAATAATTGATTTATCATTACCTGTTGTGACATGATTACTTACAGATACAGCATACCCAGTCTGCTTTTCAAGCATTTCTTTTATATTAAAGTCCCGTACTGACTTAAACCGCCACTTAAAATCTCCTGGTGCTTTACCTCCTCCAGTCTCAAAAATAACATCCTGTAATATACCCTGTAACTCTGCATAGGATCGTGATGCTACAGCTGTCTTTTTAATAACTGTTAAATCTCCCTGTGTATTAGCACCCCAACCAACCTTAACTGCTATCACTTTCGTGTGTGGTACTTCACCTCTCTGTATAGCTCCTCGTAACATATCTCCCAACTCTTTCATATCTATACTGGAGTAAGGCACTGTAAGCTCACTGTTCGTAATATTACACTCTGTCAAAGCCTTTGCATACTGATAAACTCCCATAAAGGTACCTCATTTCAATGATTTTTCTTTTTACTCTTAATATTGGTCATAAGTAAGCCAACACAAGCACTTAACAAACAATATCCGACATCTCCAACAATTAAACCAAATGCAATTAACACTATTAGTAACCCTACTGGTAATAATACCGAGTTTAATACTATACCTACCTTTGAACCCTTACGTAATACTTTTCCAAATATTTCAGGTATAACATACGCAACTGCATAAGATAGTATAATGAATAAACCCACAAATAACTCCTTACTCGATATATCCCTCGTACCAAGAAATACAATAACAGCACATAAAAAGGCACTGACTATATATTCCATAGCTGTTCCCGTCCTTATTGTCCCAATAGAAATCAACTTCTTTGACAATGGATAAGCAAGCGGTGCGCCCATCAATGTTAAAGTATCAGCAAACAAGTGTGATAAGTACCCTAACAATAAACCTATTAACAATCCTGTACAGATATCAATATTAATTGACACTATCATCAACCACAACAGTACCGGCACAACCAGCGTATGCATTATGCCCCTATGCCTTCTGAAGAATGCACTCTTCTCTTTCATCTTAGTACTATCAGCCAATAGCACTACAAGACATATCGGTACTATATACATAAGACACTTTATCGCAGTATACTCACCTTTGTGTAGGTAAAAATCATACACTGCTCCAAATAATACCGATAAAACCAACACGATAATTGCAGCAACATGTATAACCTCCGTTACCCTTTTTCTTACTGCTCCGAGCTTAGACCTATCATGATCTATATCAGGTAGCATTGCACCAAAAGGCGCCGTAGCCAAACCCAGAGCGTACATCATATTAGATGTCCTTATAGAATAAATAACCAAAGCAACTCCTGTTGCAACTCCTATGGCTTTATGTGTCTTTCCAGTCATCTCTACCTCCTTTTATACACAGTAAAAGGGAGGTACTATTTAACCTCCCTTTACCTTACAATATATCATCTAACAGCTCTTCAGCAGATATTACCGTTGAATTCCTAGCAATATCATCGTCTACTGCCTTAAGTAATGTCTCAACACGATAGGTGTCTCTATGAGACACTTCTTCTCTCGTGTCATTAGGTAGAACACCCTCAAAATCAACACCTACACCTAATGCTTTAAGACTTGCTACAAACTCTTCTGTTGAACGTCTTATTGCATACTTTTCGTCAAGCATGTACCCATTACCCTTATGTAATCGCTCAACTGTAAAGTTATTCCTTGCAATCTTATTATCACCTCGCTCATTTAAAAGTTCATGTAATAAATGTGAAGCTCCATAAGCTGCAAGCGCGTCAAGCTCCATAAAGCCATACCTCTGTCCACCATGCTTAGAAATACCGTGTGTAGGCGAAGCGGTTTTCTCGACATATGTCTCAGTACATAATCCAGCTCTCGCCTGAATTTTCTTTACAGACTCATGTATAAGCTTATATACATAATTAATACCCACAACAGCAGGCTGTTCAAGCATCTTACCTGTACGTGGATTATAAAGCCATGCCGTACCGTCCGCATTGAATGAACCTTCCCAGGCTTTTATTCTGCCGATATTTGCTCTACAATAATTCTTCAACTTCTGTGGAATCTCATCATACTTAGGTAAACTTAATACAGCTTCAATATCTTCCTTGTTAGCCAAATCCCAAACAAACTGTAATAACAGTTTTATCTCCCTCGTCGATGCACCATTAAATGAGTCTGACCTTGCACGTATACCCAAAATATAACAAACTAATCCTAAGTTACATTCAAGTATCTGTCCAATATTCATACGCGATGCAACACCAGCTGGATTATACGTTATATCTACAAACTCACCATTGTCAAACTGCAGCATCTGGTCATTACTGGTAATTTTAGGAGCAACTCCTTTATTACCATGCCTGTTTGCCATCTTATCTCCTTCATGTAATGGATCTATTGACACACTGTTAATGAGTATCTTTGTTTCTCTCTTTTCATGTACATCATACTCCTTACTTACCGAGATTATGAAGCCTTTCTGTTTTCCATCAGCTTTTACTGCAACGGTCTCAGATGATGAAACCTTTCCAGCATTACCACGCCTCATCTTAAACATAACAGAATCTGGAGTTATATATCGATTATATGCAATCTTACTTAACACACCTACAGGATTAGCCTTAGATATTGGAATACTACAAGGCTTTGTACCATAAGACTTAAGACTCTGTCCTAAACGCTCAGCTGCAAGTACACCATCCTCATAGTTAACTCCCTTCGGCACAAATGCTACTAATGCGTTATAACCAGTCGCCATTACACCGTCCTGTACAAAGTTAGAAGATACTAATACATCACCAGGCTTTACGTGCTGTCCTACCTCTACGTTAACAACTCTTACAATCAAAGAATCCCTGCTATACTCAACAACATCAAAATTGTAAGTCTTCTCATCACCGTTCTCATATTCAACAACCACCATCGAGTGTAACACCTCTTGTACAGTACCCTCTCCTTCTGCAAATATCATATAATAACTCGACAAATATGGTGTGTCATAAAAAGCTGAAGTTCCTACAATAGGTATCTCTGAATTAAGCAAACCCTTAGCCTGTTTACACATTGATGTCTCAAAGACTACTCTCGCAGAATCATCAGCTCCTTGAAACGGTATAGTCGTAGCAACTAATGAATCTGTCTGGTTAGGGTCAATATTAACATAATCAATCTGATTAACATCAACGTACATTACTGTTTGTTTTTCTACGTCACCAAAACTAGGCACTCTTGCCAATACACGTTCTCGTGTGAAAACTTCTCCTGTATGCACGTCAAAATCCAAAGACCTGATGTCAGCTATCTTATAGTTTTCTTCTTCCTTTACCGTAAGATATCTGATATGTTCCTGTAAAAAGTCAATGCTAACATACCCTGTTTTATTGTTTTTAATTACAGGATGGTATGGTGTCCTCATTACACCATCCTCTATACGACACCTTACGGCTTTATTCAACGTTATACCAAGACTCTTCCCTGATGGCGTCTCATACGGACAGAGACGTCCATAGTGTCCCATAGCCATAGAATGTGCTGCCTCTGGTATACCATTTTTATCTTTGAATATAGATTTAACTTTCTGTAAAGATGAGTAAAATGACATAGGGTTCGTACGGTCAATTTCAGTAACAACCTTCAGACCATTAGCTCCAAGCATTGACCACCACGTACTCTCAAAAGCAATAAATTTCTGTTCCATTACCCCGTTATCTGTAAACAGATCCGGTCCCTCATCAATACCTCTAAAGCTTCTTGCATACTTCCTAAAGAACTGTACCATTGCCCTTTTCATTGCTATTGAAAAAAGTTCTCCAGTCTGGTTAAGCCTTTTTCTGAAACCTAAATCACCTGATGCCAATCTGTCTAAATCTTCCCCAATATACACTCTGTCATACAACGACAGTAATGCTATATAATCATACGTACAGAGCCTGTCTTGTGCAGGTTTTATCTGCTCATTACCAGCTTCACCATAAATGTAAACCCATTCGCCATATTTATTAGGGTCTAAATTCAAATCTGTCGCTTTGTAGTGTCTATTACCTACAATAGACACCTCCAACGGGACTACCGTCCATTTATTTGAATTACTGGTCGCAGCTTCCTTATCAATCAGCTTGACTTCTTTGAAATCATTGTATATGAGAAGATTCATTAAATCCTCTGAAACTTCTGTACCTTGCGGAATAATTACCGGCTCGTTAACATATACATATCCATCATGCTCGTTTCCATTAGGTTTTTCACCCATTCTAAATATAGTATCTTCACTTATGTAATCTCCAGTTATTCCAACACACTCCAGCCTATCCTTAAGCTGTGGTATTAACTTGGTACCATATCTCAGATAGTTAATTGTAATTGCAGAAGCTAAATACCAACCATTGTACATTGGAGTACTTCTCACATATACTTCATTTACATGGTGAAACTTTAACTGCTTAAGCAAAATAGGTGTAACTACCTTACCGGCTCTACATAAAATTTTCCCGTCACGCTCTACATCTCTTGAAAGTACTTTTCCTTCTGCTCTATCTATTGAGAGAGCTTCATTTAATGCTGAACGTACCTTCGTTACAGCATATCTTTCAGACTTTATATTATTTATATACCCGCTTGACTTAGCATAACCATAAACCTTATTAACTGACACAGACTGTTGTTTTTCACTAAACATTTTTGAAAATGCTGGCGATACCAACACATCTTCAATTCGGTCTTTATCCAACCCCTCACTCTCTGCTAAGCCATATATAACATTAATAAAGTTAATGTCGTTACCATCAGAACGTGTCTTAGGTTTCACAGGATTATTCTTTACATCCACATAGTTACCAGTGTCTGTAATAACCTTTATGGCATTTCTACCTTTGATTGTAACGAGAGTAACGTCATAATCCTGTACCATCTCTCTAATTAGAGCATACTTTCTTTTCCTATACTCTAAAACACCACAATCCTGCATGTACGGCAATGACATTAATTTGAATTCCGGTAAATCCTTTCCATAATGTATAGCCCTTAATGTCACCCACACACCTATACTAGGAGATGTTATTCCAAGAACTCCCGAATCATTAGTGAGCCTAAAACTCTTTAGCTCAAATATCTGTGAATTTGCCTCACCATCAGCATTCTTACCTGAAGCAGCGATATTTAAAGCATCTACAAGTTCTATTAAATCACTATGTAATCCATTAGAACTTGAAAGATATTTATTATATGAGACTTTCATATCGTCCAAGTGATACTTATAATCCTGTTTCTGGTACGGAATACAGTAAGCAGATAATAATTTAGTTTTTTCATCAAACTCAAGCATACTTACATTTCTCCTAATATATTCATTATAATAAACCGTAATTCACTTACACACTCACGCTAATAACTCTATTACTCCTTCATACTCCTCTGAATCCTCATCTAAGATTACGTAGTCTACGTTATCTTCCACACAAGGCTCATCACCAGTCCATGACGTAAGCGGCTGGTTCTGAATAACAAAAGGCTCCCATGATTTAATCAATGTTACCCCATTCTCAGTGGCTACTATAGCTACTGCCTGTCCTCTAGCCTGGTTTAACAACGTATTCTGTAACTCCATGAGTTTTTCTTCATCATTGGCAAGTGACTTCACACGTACGCCGATACCATAAACAACCATAGGGTCATTTGGTGCATTATCATAAAACAAATCTGACACCTCAACATTAGGCTGATTACTCACCTGTCCTACCACCGGTACAATAAAATTAGCATCGTTAATTGCCCACCCACAAATAAAATAACGTTCCATCTTGTTAACCTCCGTTTTTGTTTATACAACAAAAGCTACTTATAAAACACTTATAAGTAGCCCTGTTTCTTTCATTTATATATGTATTACCTCAAAATAATTTTTAGCGAATCTCGTCCTCTACCAAAGTCTTCAGTTTGTTATTAACCCTATTTAACAGCTTAGCAACATAGCTATTACTTATATCCATAATCTCTGCTATATGCCTTATAGTGTATCCCTTATAATATCTGTAATAAAGCAACAACTTATCTTTATCACATAACTTCTCTGTAGCTTTGATTAATACTTCACGCTCTATCTTCTTTACTACCTCATCACATATATCTATTTCTGTTACTGAATAATCAAGTACATCATCAAATAAAAGTTTTCTCGCCTGGTACCTTCTATCCTGCATATCTTCTCTCCAGTAGCTTCTTTTAATATAAGTATACACTTCTTCAGTAACTTCTACCTCCACATACATACACTTCAATGTATCGTAACACTTTATCGTACTCATAACTGTCTCCTTCCCTGGTTACAGTTAGGTACACTAGTGTTAAACTCTTACACTCCCTTCTACGTTCCTCAGCACAACACTCCTTCCTTTATTTTACTTATCCCACAAACCCTACGTATCGTCTGTTCAGACAATTCCATGTGATTTGATAGTTCCCGTAAGACGATACTTTGTTTTAACGTGATTGTCCTCCCCTCTAGCAACAAACATACAATCACATTCTGCACATTACATGAAAGATACGAAAGTTCTACACCAGTACGAATTGAAAGCTTATTAACAGCAATAAAATCTAATATCCCCTTATCAAGTAAGCCTAATCTAATATATCTACTAACTGTTCTACCAGATATATTAAATTTTCTTCCGACTTGCTCTGCTGTGATTCCTAAATGATTTCCTGTTAAATCACTCCTATTCCCTTGATGAGTCATTCTTTCATACTCCAGACAAACCTGTCCTACTGTATAACTAAAGTTCGTCTCACGTCTAATATAACACACCTCCCTGATTTTAACAAACATAGAAAAAGCACGCTATATTATAATACATATAGCGTGCTTTAAACTTATAGAAAACTTTTCATTAAACTCTTGCGTAATACTTTCCTACGCAACACCGTACGCAAATCCTACGCAAATTTCCCCACAAACCTATATAAATACTTGATACTTTATGAAAATGTAATTCTTATAAAATCCTTACTTTTCATAGGTTTTTTACTGAGTACTGTAATTAGTTGCCTGCCATCTGCTTAGCAACTTCTTCTGCGAAGTTCTCCTGCTTCTTCTCCATTCCCTCGCCTCTCTCGAAACGAACGAACTTCTTAACGGAAAGCTTAGCGTTGTTAGCCTTGCCAACCTGTGCAAGGTAAGCAGATACGGACTGCTTGCCATCCTCAGCCTTAACATATACCTGATCGTTTAAGCAGATTTCCTTGAGCTCCTTGTTGAGCTTACCCTGAATCATGCCCTCGATAACCTTCTCAGGCTTGCCTGCAGCCTTAGGATCGTTAGCGATCTGAGCCTTGATAATCTCTATCTCATGCTCCTTGAACTCCTCAGGAACCTCTGAATCACATACATACTGTGGGTGAAGAGCTGCAATCTGCATTGCTACGTTCTTGAGTGCTTCCTTGATGTCATCGTTGACAACATCTGTAGCAGCCTCTACAAGAACACCAATCTTACCATCGCCATGGATATAAGAAACAACGAGATCTGCACCTGTAACCTTCTCAAATCTTCTGATGCTTAACTTCTCGCCGATACGGGCAACCTTGCTTGAAAGAGCCTGCTCAACTGTGAGTGACGGGTCAGCTGCCCATGTCTCCTGCATGAATGCGTCCATATCAGCAGCGTTAGAATTCATAGCCTGAGCTGCTACAGCGTCAACGAACTCGTTAAACTCAGCGTTCTTGGCAACGAAATCTGTCTCAGAGTTAACCTCAACTACTACTGCATTGTGGTCATCAGAAAGTAATGTCTTAACAACACCCTCTGCTGCAATTCTTCCGGCCTTCTTAGTAGCTGCTGCGAGACCCTTCTCTCTTAAGAACTCTACTGCCTTATCCATATCGCCTTCTGTAGCCGCAAGAGCCTTCTTGCAATCCATCATGCCGGCACCTGTCATCTCTCTTAACTCTTTTACCATTCCTGCGGTAATGTCTGCCATTTTAGTATCCTCCAATTATTTAAATTACAAATTAATATAGGAAACAGCGGATATTCGCAATCCACTCCATTACTTGCTCATACAGTATCCTGCTGCTTATGCAGAGTCAACTGTATATTAAAGGTTAAAGGGGCAAAGACTGCCCCCTTATATTGTTCGGAAATATTATTCCTCTGTTGCTGCCTCTTCTGCGTTCTCAACATCCTCAGAGTACTCAACATCTGTTGCCTCACCCTGATTAGCCTCGATAACAGCGTCTGCCATCTTAGCAACGATAAGCTTAACAGCTCTGATAGCGTCATCGTTACCAGGGATAACATAATCTAACTCCTCAGGATCACAGTTAGTATCAACGATACCGAAAAGAGGAATTCCAAGGATATGAGCCTCCTGGATACAAATTCTCTCCTTCTTAGGATCTACAACGAAGATAGCGTCAGGAAGCTTCTTCATGTTCTTGATACCGCCAAGGTTCTTCTGAAGCTTGTCCATTTCCTTTCTAAGCTGTATAACTTCCTTCTTAGGAAGGACATCAAATGTTCCGTCCTGCTCCATTGTCTCAATCTCAACCAAACGTGCAATTCTGCTCTGGATTGTCTTGAAGTTGGTGAGCATACCGCCTAACCATCTCTCATTGATATAGTACATACCGCAACGCTCTGCCTCAGTCTTAACTGCCTCCTGAGCCTGCTTCTTAGTACCTACGAATAATACTGTACCGCCGTCAGCAACGATATCAGCTAATGCATGATAGCACTCATCTACCTTAGTAACGGACTTCTGTAAATCGATGATATAGATTCCGTTTCTCTCTGTGTAGATGTACTCAGCCATCTTAGGGTTCCATCTTCTTGTCTGGTGTCCGAAATGTACACCTGCCTCAAGTAACTGCTTCATAGAAATAACGCTCATTTTAGTACCTCCTGTGGTTTTTAATATTCTTCCATGTGCTTCAGCTTTCCGTCACCCCGAGCAAGGGACCATAGGAAATCCACACATGTGTTTTTTCACACAAAATTTAGGATAACATACCTGTAAATAAAATGCAAGTATTTTTTTATCTGCTGCAAAATGCCGCCGCAAGCTCATCATAGCTCATGCCCGAATTGACTTCAAAGCTTCCGACTCTTATCCTGTCGGCATATCCGTTGCTCACAAGAAATCTGTCAAAATCACCGGAATCCGCTATTATTCCGTTTTTCTTAAGAATGTCACATACCGTATTCGAACTCATACCGCTTGCTATCGTGAGCGTGTAAGTAATCACCGTCGAGGCTTCCGTCTCAGTGCTCTCGTTCTCTGCCTGAGTCGTCTCAGCTTCCGTTGCCGAAGCTTCGTGTGTAGTCTCCGTCGTACTCTCCTGTGCAGCTCTCGTCGCAGTAGTTTCCTGTGTCGTAGTTTCCTGTGTTGTCGTCTCTTGCTGTGTTGTGGTCTCTCTTATGCCTGTAGTAGTCTCCTGTACGGTTGTCGAAGCTTCACTGCTTTCCGTCTCAGCCGTACTCCCGGCTTCCGTGTCCGTCGGGCTCTCCTGCCCGGTCGTCACAGGCTCCGTTGTATCTGTCTCAGGCTCCGTTGTATCTGCCGCACTTTCGGTACTGTTCTCCTGTGCTGCCGTCGTATAAGCCATTCCAAGCTCTTTTGCGCGCTCAATCACTTCGCTGTCTGACATTCTCCTGCCGGCATTGTGAGATATTGCAAGAATTATTGTTGTGACAACTATTCCGATTCCAAGTCCCCGTAAAAAGTATTTAAGTCTCATCTTATTTTATTCCTTTGAACAAATCTAGAACCAGCTTAACCTCGCCGACTCCGATACCGAGTGTCTTTGCAATCTCAACAACACTCCTGCCGTCATTGTAGAGAGAAAGTACAGCCTCCTTCTTATTTTCATTAGAAACGGGCTTTTCCTGCTTTTCATTGTCAACCTGAGCTTCTTTTTCCACTGTCTCCTGTACAGTGCCGGATACCGGCTTTTCGATGCTTTCACTCTGTGATACGTTTTCCTTTACGTCGTCTGCATCTGCACTCTTTGGCTTTGTGGTTCTCTTTCTTGTGACGGCTGTTGACTTTGCTGCCGCCTTTGATGCGGTCGTCTTTGATGCAGTTGTCCTTTTAGTCGTCTTAGGCTTGGATTCTTTTGCATCCTGCTCTTCTTTCACCGCATTCTCCGCTGCTTCGGCTTCCGTTTTCTTAGAAATGGCTTCGTTCTGCTGAGTCATCGCTTCCTGCACAGCCTCAGCAGCCAGATTAAGGTCACGAATATTATTGTGAACTTCCTTGCTTTTCTCATTCAGCATGTCATATAGAAACATGACTTCCGTGTGATTTTTGTTAATCTCGGCAAGGACCGTATCCGAATACTCCGACAGTTCCTTAATTTTTTCATTTGAAAGATGTTCCAGGGCATCCTTTGTGTTAACCTCAACATTCCTTGTCAGTTCATCAGTCTGCTCCTTAAAAACCGACGAAATCTGTCCCTTTATCGCTTCCTTCTGCTTATCGGAAAGACTCACGTTGACACTCTGTACATTCTCAGGTCCGTCAAATCTCATAAAAAATATAAAGCTGACGGCAACACAGATAATTCCAATCAATAATAGTACAATTTCTAATGCTGTCATAATTCCGTAAATGATATATCAGATTCTAACATCAAACGATGTATGTCTGCCCGGCTCTGATTTATCATCCTCCCCTTTGTTTTCTTTTTTCTTTCCCGAACTGCCGAAATACTTGTTTTTTCCCTTTTCCTTGGCATCAAACTTCTCATTCTTCCATTCAGAATCATGTTTTTTTACAACAGTATCCGAATTACGCTCCACCTGCTTATTAAACTGTGTCTGGAATGCCGTCTGCTCAATAACAGGCTTCTGGTCTTCGTTCTGCTTAAGCTGTGCATAATCCGGTGTTTGATTAACAATTCCCGTAAGTTCTACCGGTCTCATCCTAAACCACCTCTTTTATAAAGGGAGCCTTACAATATCTGCACCCTCTTTTACATACTGACAATAATCGTTTTTATCCTTAATAAACAACACCGTATTTCCAAAGGACAGCTTAACTCCCTGATAGATTGAGCCTGTTATCTTGATTCTTGCATTGGTATCCTCGACAAGTGATTCCTTTCCATTGTTGTACTCCTCCGTCATCTGCTTGACAGACTGCTCAATCAGGATAATATTTCTCATGGACTTCTGGAGCATTTCCTGTCTCTCAGGCTCTAACTTGCCCTCTGTCTCCATTTTCTTTCTGAGCACGGCTACAACCTGTCCAAGCTTCTCCTTGTCAGCAACGGCCTTCTTAATAAGCTCCGAAAGCTCGTTGACACGCTTACGAAGTGAAGGGTCAACTCCGACATACACATTCGTGACTGTTCCCATCGTATTCCCAATCTGTTTGGCCGTGACAAGCTGCCCGGCTCTTGCTGTTCCGCCGACTAAAAGACCGTTCTTTCCATTGACGGTAATCTTTCCGCCTGCCGAAGAGCTTGAATGCAGAAGCGAATCCGTCTCTATATTGCCGCCGCATACAATCGTTGCATTTTCGACAAACTTTGAAACTATATCGCCGCCCGCATGAATCTGTGCCTTATTCATTCCCTGAATTCCTCTGTTAACGGTAAGATTTCCTCCCGCGTCAACATTGGCTCCTTCAACCACGCCCATAATGGTTATATCGCCTGACGCCTTCAGCGTGAAACCGGCACGCACGTTACCATGCACAATTACATTTCCTTCATATTCAATGTCGCCTGTCGTATTATCAACATCTACCGGCACATCATATATGTCCGATATAAGAATCTTGTCGCCTTCAAGTGTGATGTGACCATTTACCTTGGATATAAGGCTTAAGCCATCCTCGGATATATATGCATTTCTTGTGAACTTAAAATTCTTTTTGTTAACTCTGTTAGGAGGTATCTCGGCTCCCATAACATTGCGTCCCGGAATCCCCTTGTCAACCGGAATGATTTTTGCGACAACCTGTTCTGCCTTGACACTGGTTATCAGATCTAGTTCATGGTAATCTACTGTTCCGTCCTCTTTAACCTTAGGCTTGGCAATATTGTGGGTATTAAAAAGGTATTCTATCTCTGCATCCTTACCCTGAACCGGCTCATCACCCTTGGCAGCCACGAACGGAGTATTGTATGCCTTATTCCTTATAACTTCCTTAATTGTATCCTCATTAACACCATATATGATTCCTTTAGCCGTAAGATCTCCGATAACCTCCTCACAGGTCATCTCGCTTCCCGTCCCGACAGGAGGATACATGACAGCCGTAACGTTCATCTTGTCATTATCAATACTATAAATACAAAAAGCGGCGCTGGAATTCATCGCCGTACTGCTTATCTTAAAACAATTATTTTCGCTTATTCTTCTGATGCCCGCCCTGACATCATCTTTGTTAAAATCCTCAAATCTTCTGCTGTCCAAGAAAACTACAATCTCATCCGCAGTAACACCCTTGGCACCCTCATCAGGTTCCGTAACCGTTATATAGGTTCCATCCGGCTTGACTGAAACCATGAAATACCCGTTTTTTTTCATGTTTCTTCTCCTATAATCATTAGTCAGCAAGTAATCCCATGTACGCTCCCATATGCTTTTTCATCTTCTGAATTGCTTTCGTGTGAAGCTGTGAAACTCTCGATTCAGATACCTCAAGCACTTTGCTTATCTCTTTCAATGACAAATCTTCATAGTAATAGAAAAGGACAACACTTCTCTCTTTTTCCGTAAGCTCATCAATCGCTTTTTCAAGCATCTTGGCAAGCTCTGCCTTCTCAATCACCTTCTCCGGCTGTTCAAACTGTGAATTGTGGGAAGCATCCATCTTTATTTCGCTTCCCTGCTCAACAAAATCTTCTAATGATACAAGATTCGTTATCTTTGTCTGTCCATTCCATGTGTCAAGCTCGTCAACTGAAATATCAAGCTCTCCGGCAATCTCCTCATCTGTAGCAGGTCTGCCATTCTCTGCTTCAAGCTTTGCCATTGCAGCATCTATTTTTCTTTGTTTCTGCCTCACGCTTCTTGGAATCCAGTCCATCTTTCTGATCTGGTCCAATATAGCACCTCGTATTCTGAGACTTGCATAAGTCTCAAACTTCACATTTTTATTGAAATCAAACTTATCTATCGCATCAATAAGTCCGAATATACCATAACTCACCAAATCCTCGTATTCCACGTTATATCCCAGATACATGCTGAGTCTTCCGGCTACAAGCTTAACGAGCGGTGCATATTCTGTTATTATCTTTTCTCTGAGCTCAGGTGTCTTTGTCCTCGCATACTGCTCCCAAAGCTTTTCCTTGCCGTTATCATCCATTATGCAACCCTCTCTCAATGAACATTATCTTCTTCACTCGTCCTCTTCTGTATCTTCCCCTTCCGTATCCGGTGCCTTCTCATCGGCGCCTTCCTGCTTCTGAGGATTTAGGAAACGATTAAGCAGCGTTCTTACAAGCATGCCGATAATGAAAAAAACAACCGTTGCAGCAAGGATAAGAATCAACGCCTTGGTGAGCTCATATCGATACAAAAACGTAACAACACATGCAACCAATGCCGCAACCAAAGTTATTATTGCGGGAAGATTTTTAAAAATCATATACGCTTAAGTTCCTTTCCTACTGCCTTAATCAACAATGAGCCATCCGCAGAATAAAATTCTATCGTACGTCCGTAATTAAGCCCTGTATCTTCCGCGATAATTCGAATGCCAAGCTTCTTAAAATTAACCTTAGCCGACTCAGCATTCTTCTCTCCAACCTTCATGGATGCATTCGCACCTGTTCCCGATGACACGGCGAACATCTGCGCACCCCCTGCAATCTTAGCAACCATTCTGCTTCTTACCGCACCCATCTTCTCCATTCTTGCCACCGTCTCAGAAATTCCGGTGTCACCGAATTTTGCTATATTCTGATTATTTCTAATCAAAGTACTGTCGGGAAGCATATAATGGCACATACCGATTATCTTAGTCACAGGATCATAGATGCATGCTCCGATACATGAGCCTAAACCTAATGTAGTTAAATTATCCGGATAACGGCAGACATTTAAGTCTGCCATTCCCACTTTAATCATATTTCCCATATACTTTTACCTGTGTGTACAATATTTACATACCTAAAGATGAAAGAATCACATCATATGATTCAAGCTCCGGTACCATAAGAAAATATCCGTTAACCAGGTCAAGTTCTCCAAACTGTGTCTCAATAAGGAGAACCTTGTCACCCAGCTTTCCGAACTCAATCGCCGGCACACTTAAAAGTGCACCCGCCATATCAATGGATATATATGGAACCGATGATGCAATCTTCAGATTAGTGAGATTAGACATTGCCGACAGGTAAGCTCCGATAATAATATTACCAATCTCACTGAGAGCCGAAAGCTCCATCTCCGAAAAAGTTCCGTCACCTGATACTCCCATTCCGCCCATAAGCGAATTGACTAAGGTATGTGCCGACTCCTCTTTTGCAAGAAACATCATCATTCCTTTTATATCGCCATCAAGCTGTACAAGAATTCCGGCAAGAACCTCCTCCGGAGAACCAAATGTGTCCGGAAGCTGTGTAAACGGAACCATCTCAACTCTCGGAACATTCATATCAATCTTTGTGTTCAGCATCTTTGCCAGTGCCGTCGTTGCATTGCCTGCTCCGATATTACCGATTTCCTTTAAGACGTCAAATTGTAAATCATTAAGTTTGTCAAGTTCTCTTTCTGCCATGACATCTCCTTTCCGGCAATTTTTATTCTTCCCTAGCTTGTTCCTTATCAGCAATAGCAAGCTGAATGTTGAGAAGAGAAATAAGCTCGCCTTTGCTCTTTCCTATTGCACTTATGTATCCTGCCATATCATTGTTAGCATCAATCGCAGTCTTTTCAACCGAATCTTCATCAAGAGTTACCACCTCATTAACCTGATCGACAATAAGACCAACCGTTGCCTGCTGCTCAAGCTTGATAATGATAATTCTTGTCTTGTCCGTAATCTCATCAACAGGAAGACCGAACTTAAGTCTGAGGCTCATTACAGGAACAATCTCACCTCTTAAGTTGATTACGCCCTTGAAATAATGCTGTGCCTTAGGCACTCTCGTAATCTTCTGCATTCTTACGATATTGTCAATATAATTAATATTTATACCATACTGTTCTTCACCCAGCTTAATGACAATGTACTGTCTTGCTGTTGACTGGCTTGTTGTTATAGCATCCATAGTATATTACCTCCATCTGTTATACAAGAGTATTTGCATCAATGATAAGAGCGATATCGCCATCACCGAGAATTGTTGCACCGCTGATCATCTTGTTGACATTGATGTAGCTTCCGAGTGACTTGATTACTATCTCCATCTGTCCTATAAGACTGTCCACAACAATACCTGCTCTCTTTTCTCCCTTACGGACAATAACAACCGTCATGTTATCACTGTCCTCATTGCTTGACTCAACATCAAGAAGCCTGCCAAGACGTATGATAGGAATAACCTTATCTCTTAAATGTATAACTTCCTTGGAATTAACATACTTTATATCGTCCTTTGTTATATCCTCAAGTGTCTCAATTGAGCCGAGTGAAATAGCATACTGCTCATCACCAAGCTTAACCATGAGTGCCTGAATAATGGCAAGCGTAAGAGGAAGTCTTACGATAAATGTACTTCCCTCGCCAAGCTTTGTCTTAACCTCTACATCTCCGCCGAGAGCCTCAATCTTGGACTTAACAACGTCAAGACCGACACCTCTTCCGGATACATCTGTAATCTTTTCTGATGTGGAGAAGCTCGGACGGAAAAGTAAATCAATGATATCCTTATCAGTCATTGCCTCAGCCTGCTCAGGAGTGATTGTACCCTTCTCGATTGCCTTGTTGCGGACCTTCTCAACATCGATACCGTTACCGTCATCGCCTACCTCGATAACTACATTGTTGCCATCCTGATAAGCATTGAGGAAAATCGTACCGACTTCAGGCTTGCCTCTCTGTGCACGCACATCGGCATGCTCAAGTCCGTGGTCTGCTGAGTTTCTGAGCAGGTGCATAAGAGGATCGCCGATTTCATCGATTACCGTACGGTCAAGCTCTGTCTCCTCACCTGTCATGTACAGTTCCATCTTCTTATCAAGCTTCTTACTCAGGTCACGAATCATTCTAGGGAATCTGTTGACAACAGTCTCAATAGGTACCATTCGGACATTCATAACAGACTCATGAAGTGATGTGGTAACTCTCTCAAGATATTCAATCTGCTCATTGAAATTCTGTCTTCCCACTGTCGAATTCTCGCTTGCAGAATTGTTAATTGAAACAAGACCGTTCTTTGCAATAATAAGCTCACTCACAAGATTCATAAGTGTATCGAGCTTGTCAATATCTACACGCACGGAACGGTTGGCCACAGGCTTGCCTGTCTTAGCAGGTGCGGCAGCCTTCTTCTCGTCCGTCTTAGCAGGTGCAGCACTGTTTTCCTTCTCAGGATGTGCTTCCGCTGCTACTGCAGCAGGCTGTGCCGTTGTTGTCGTCTCATCCTTGATTTCCTCAAGTTCGCCGCCGACAACATTCTTAATCTCGGATACGTTCTTAATCACACCGAGCACCTTGTCGAAGCTCTCATTAGATACAACAAACACGCTGAAATCAAGTTCAAACTTCTCATCCTCAATATCCTGTGTTGACGGGTCGGACTTGATAATCTCTCCTACTTCCTCGATTCCCTTAAAAACAAGGAATGCTCTCGCAGCCTTAAGAATGCAGTTAGGATCAAGATATACGGTAAATCCATACGCCTTCATTCCCTTTCTGCGTGCCTCATTAATCGCATGCATCTCAAAATCGGCAAGTGTACTCTTCTTATACTTTGCCAAATCATCAGAACCTTCCGACTGAGCCACAGGTGCCGCTGCCTGTGCAGGCTGAGCTTCTGTCTGTGGCTGTGCCGCAATATTTCCCTCTGTGGCAAGGAACTCATTGAGAAGCTTGATTATAGCTTCATTGTCCTCAGTTCCCTCGTCAGATGTCTCCTGAATATTGGAAAGATATGCCTCTAATGCATCAAGGCACTGGAATAAGGTATCTACAAGACTCGCCGTTACCTTCATCTTATCATTGCGGATCTCCGAGAATACATTCTCCATATTATGTGTAAGATTCTGCATTCTCTTGTATCCCATTGTACCCGCCATTCCCTTAAGCGAATGTGCAGCACGGAATATCTCGTTGATTGTGGCCTTATCCTCAGGCTCCTTCTCTAATACTAAGAGAAGATCGTTCAAATTCTGTAAATGTTCTTTTGTCTCATCAATAAAAATCTCTAAATACTGGCTTACGTCCATTTAGCGCACCCCCGTGTTTCTTGTTATCGCATCAGCGATTTCTTCAAGTGGTTTTACTTCATCTGTCAGTCCCGCTTCCGCAACTGACCTTGGCATTCCATAAACAATACTGCTTGCCTCATCCTGACTTATGACGTGCAGTTTCTTCTTCTCCTTAAGAAGCTTGATGCCCTTAGTTCCATCGGCACCCATTCCTGTGAGAACTACACATACAATCTCGTCATACGGCGAATCCTTGAGTGACTCATACATCACATTCGCGCACGGTCTTAAAGCATCCACCGGAGGTTCGTCAGACAGTACAACCTTCGCAGTGCTTCCGGCTCGTGTAAGACGCATATGTCTTCCCCCCGGAGCTATGTATACGGTTCCCTTCTCTACGATATCACCGTCCTCGGCTTCCTTCACCTTAACCTTGCTTATCTCATTAAGCCTCATTGCCAGTGATTTAGTGAAGCCGGCAGGCATATGCTGTACAACAACCATACCTGCATCCATGTCCGCCGGAAGATACGGAATCACCTGCTGAAGTGATTTTGGGCCACCGGTGGAGCATGCGAGAGCAACTATTCTGTTGACCTTATCCTTCTTATACAGATTATGGTCACTCATTCTCACCGTCATCGCCGGCTGTACTTTTGTTCTTCCTGACACTTCAGTACTTCTCTCGTTCTTAGCCGTCACGAAAGTTCTCATTGTGGTAGCTTTCGTATTGATGCTCTGTGTTATAGGCATTGAGCTGATGACTGAAGCCTTAGTGCTGCTTGCCGTGGCAACTTCAAGCATATCAAGTATGCGCTGCTTAAAGTTCTCACCCTTAGCTTCGATAAAGTTCTCAGGCTTAGTGACAAAATCAAATGCGCCGAGTTCAAGTGCTTTGATTGTCTCCTTCGCCCCCTCCTTTGCAACCGTGCTGACAACAATTACCGTCTCCTGAATCCTGTTCTTCTGAAGCATCTCAAGAAGTTCAAGACCATTCATCTTCGGCATATTTATATCAAGAATAATTGCATCGTAGAGCTTAGGATGAGAAACAATCTTGTCAAAACCGTCAAGACCATCCGTTGCAAAATCAGCAACCTCATATTGTTTATTTGTTTTTATTATATCAGATATGACCCTTCTCATGAGTGCAGAGTCATCAATTATCAAAATTTTCTTTGCCATATAAACTATTTCCCCCTTTCATTTTGTCTCTGCTTGCGCTCTTCCTCAAAAATAAATCTTATAAAAAGTTCCCTGTCATCACTCTTGACATTCTCAAAGCTTACTCTGTTATGAAAAACATCTCTTCTGCCCGGCGGATTGACTGATTCGACCACGCTTGCCGCTGTTCTCAAGCAGTACAGTGCCGAGCCAAGCGTATAAAATAATTGTATATATACCATGGAACCCTTCTCAATATGTGTACCTGCGAATTTAAGCCCGCCTCCGCTTATATCTATTGTCTGCCCTTCCGTGAGCCTGCCCTCCGTCATGCTGTCCGGAAGCTCCCCTGTCTTTTCATACACTGTAATTGCATCGTTATCCATCAGCATATAGCTTACCGGCATCGACACCTCATATCTGAAGAACTGTCTTCTCTGTACTTTGTTGAGCGGAGTTTTAAGCTCAACCACAAGCACGTACAGATTATTGCTCTTATATCTGTCTACAATTGTTACTCTGCTGTGATACAGTCTCGTCTTAGAATAAAAAAAAGCATCAAAACTCATCCCCATAGAAAGGACCACCAAGCGTCCCTCTTTATACGGCATGGCAATTGACACTTTCTTCTCTTTCTCATCAATATCATAAATCTGGCTGAGATAAGTATTTGCTTTCTTTGTCTTGTCAGATATTATTTCATTCAGCTCAAGCCTTCCACCCGGAACTAATATTTTTTCCATAAATAAACGCTCCTCTTAGAATCTGTTATTGTGTTTTAAAACATTATTGAAAAAATTTCCAATACCTCTTTTTCCCTTTGCAATGCCTGTCTGTGTGCTTCCATCGCTCAACCTTCCCATAATCTGAACAAATGACTTCGATGCAGACGAATTAGGATATTCCATGACAACAGGTGACTGCTTCATAATTGCCTTAACAACAAAATCATCCGCCGGAATACATCCTAAATACTCAATATTAAGATTCAGAAATCTGTCGACGACAGTTGAAAGCTTTTCATACATATTCACCCCGTCTCTTGGAGATGTGGTTCTGTTGCCAAGCAGCATTATCTTAGTATGTTCATTATCAAATCCCTGAAACATACTAAGTGCTTTGAGCAGTGCATACGAATCTGTTATCGATGTCGGCTCCGGTGTGGCAACAAGAACAACCTCCGGACTTGCGGCAACGAATTCAAGTACGCTGCCTGATATTCCCGCCCCGGTATCTACAATCACAACATCTGCTATACTGTCAAGCTCCGATAACTTACCGACAAGTCTTCTTATCTGTTCCTTATCAAGATTTACCAGTCTTGCTATTCCCGACCCGCCTGACACAAACATTACTCCGTCAGGTCCATCGCATATAACTTCACTCAATTCCCTGCCCCTGAACATTAAATCTGCAAGCGTATACTTCGGAATAACCCCAAACATAACCTCTATGTTCGCAAGCCCGAAATCAGCATCAAAAATTATAACTCTTTTTCCCTGCTTTCTGAACATAAGAGCAAGATTTATTGCAAAGCTGGATTTTCCGACTCCACCCTTGCCGCTCGTCACGGTAATAATCCTTGCATGTCTGACTGCATCAGCATCACCGGCCTGACTGCCTCTATTTTGTTGCTGTACCATCTGTCTCAATCTCTCAGCCTGGTCCATGTATGCTCTCCTTCCTACATGATGTTCCTATCCAAGCGGTGTATTTGCAGCTCCGCTTATAAGCTGCTTTGCAAGTCCCTGTACGTCCGTAACCTCAATATCATCAGGTACATTCTGTCCACATGTCGTATATGACAACGGTGCCCCTGTCCTGTTTCTGAGGTTGAGCAGATTTCCATACGCGCTCGTCTCGTCTAATTTTGTGAACAAAAGTTTGTAATCCTTAATATCCTTATATGCATCTGCAATGTTTATCAGGTCACGGTACTTTGTTGTAGCACTGACGACAAGATACTTTTCTACCTTAAGGTCTGACTGTGCATCCTCAATATTCTTTATAAGCTCCTGTATCTCTCCAAGCTGTTCAAGATTCCTGTGTGACCTTCCTGCCGTATCAACGAGTATGAGATCATATTCGCTGTAGTTTCTGACAGCATCGACAAGCTCACTCGGCGAAAAAATAACAGAAACAGGAATATCAAGAATACCTGCATAAGTGTTAAGCTGTTCCACAGCGGCTATACGATATGTGTCAGCAGTTATCATTGCCACTTTAATACCCTTATTGAGCTTAAAATCAGAAGCGAGCTTAGCTATCGTCGTGGTCTTTCCAACTCCTGTAGGTCCCATGAAAAATACAATATTTCTTCCGGAGGAGACATCTATGACAACAGGCTCTCCGAGCTTTAGTATTATCTTCTGGTACACCGCGGAGATTATACTGTCTATGTTTGATTCCTTCTTGAGCGACGAATCAATATCCTCAATTATGATATTTGCAAGCTTCTCCTCCACCTCAGAATCAATAAGCTTATTATAGATGAGCTTAAGATACTTAAAATTGCTGTTTTCCTTAATCTCCTCCTGCTTAGGCTGGTTCTGCTCCTTAGGCTGTTCCTCTGTTCTCAGCTTGTCATCCTCATTTTTCTTTATCTGGTCTGCCAAAAGATTGTGCAGCGTGTCAAGCTTCTTCTCAATGGCTTTCTCTGTTGTGGCACTTAGTGCCTGATAATCTGGTGCGGGCTGCTTCTTTATCTCCGGAGCCGCTGTTACATTCTCCTTTTCCTCAAGCGCAGCGGTTATCTCAACATAATTCTTCTTGAAGAGCTTCGCAATACCTCTCTGCTTGATTGTCTTGACATTAAGAACAACCGCACCTGCACCAAGGTCTTCCTTTGCCTTGAGTGCCGCCTCCGTCTCGGTTGCTGCCGTATATTTCTTAACTATCATTTATGCAGTCACCATCCCAACTGATTGCAATTCGACATTCGGCTCAATCTCATTGTACGAAACCACAGTCAAATCACTCACATAATCATTGATTAATTTCTTAAAATAAATTCTCACAATAGGAGAAGTTATGACAATAGGAGACTTGCCCATATTCTCAAGCTTCTCAACCTCCTGCTTGACGGAATCGACAATCTTCTGTGTTCTGTCAGGTGCAAGCGTAAGATATGCCCCCTGCTCTGTCTGCTTTACTGCGCCCATGATTTCCTGCTCAACAGTCGGGTCAAGAGTGACAACGCTCGTCGTCTCATTAGGCGTAAAGTATTTATTGGATATAGCTCTCTTAAGGCTCTGCCTTGCATATTCCGTGAGAATATCGGGATCTCTGGTTGTTGCTGCATGGTCTGCAAGAGTCTCAAAAATTGTGAGAAGGTCTCTTATGGATATACCTTCCTCGAGAAGATTCTGCAATACCTTCTGAATCTCACCGACATTCATAAGCTTAGGCACAAGCTCCTCGACAAGCGTAGGGTTGTTCTCCTTGAGATTGTTGATAAGGTTCTGCGTATCCTGTCTTGTGAGGAGCTCTGCAATATGCGAGCGCACAACCTCCGTCAAATGTGTGGCAATTATTGAAGGCGGGTCAACAACCGTGTAGCCCAACGACTCAGCACGCTCTCTCTGTCCTTCCGTAATCCATATTGCCGGGAGGTGAAATGAAGGCTCGAAGGTCGGAATACCCGTAATCTCCTCCTCCACATATCCAGGATTCATCGCCATGTAATGGTCAAAAAGGATTTCTCCCTCGCTGACCTGGATACCTTTAATCTTTATTATGTATTGATTAGGATTGAGCTGAATATTGTCTCGCAATCTTATGATTGGAACAACCGTTCCAAGTTCAATCGCTATCTGTCGCCTTATCATTACAACTCGGTCAAGAAGGTCACCACCTTGATTTGCATCGGCAAGAGGAATAATTCCATATCCGAATTCGAGTTCAATCGGGTCAACCTGAAGAAGCGAGGTAACATTCTCCGGCTTCCTTATCTCGTTAGCTTCCTCGTCCGCGTTGTCAGCCTCCTGTTCAATTGCGCCAATATCCTGTCTCTTTTTCTGAATATTTCCCCATACAATGAGAAGCACACCGAACGGAACAAATATGTACCAAGGAAGCGGTGTAAACACACCGAGAAATGCCATGGCACCACCTACCATAAAGAATGCCTTCGGCATGGAGAACAGCTCGGTGACAAGTTCTTCCGAGAGATCCTTTTCCTTAGTTGCCTTGGTGATAATGATACCGGTCGAGAGTGATATAAGAAGTGAAGGTATCTGGCTTACAAGTCCGTCACCGATAGTGAGAATTGTGTATGTACTTAACGCATCATTGATGCTCATTCCCTGACGCACAACTCCCATTATAACACCGCCGACAATATTTATGGCAGTAATTACAAGACCAGCCGTCGCATCTCCCTTAACATACTTGGTAGCACCGTCCATGGCTCCGAAGAATGAAGATTCCTGCTGAAGCTTCTCTCTTCTTGCAATCGCTTCCTTATCACTTATGGCTCCCGTATTCAAATCGGCATCGATAGCCATCTGCTTACCGGGCATGGCATCGAGAGTGAATCTTGCCGTTACCTCGGCAACTCGCTCGGTACCTTTATTAATTACCATGAACTGTACAAGGATAAGAATGAGGAATACGATGACACCTATTACAATATCATTGCCTCCCACGAACTGACCGAACACTCTGACGACATTACCAGGATCACCTGTTCCTAAAATAAGCTTAGTCGACGATACATTGAGCGATATACGGAATATTGTGGTAAACAGCAGGATTGTAGGAAAAGCCTGCATATCCAGCGGTTCCTTTGAAAAAAGTGCCATGAACAAAATAACAAGTGCCACAGCAATGTTAAATGCAAGCAGTATATCAAGTACTGCGCTCGGAATCGATACAATAAGGAAAACAACTGCAGCAAGAATATACAAACCAACAAACAGATCTGATTTCTTCATGTTCTCCTCCTTTCACACACTTCGGACATGGTATCTATGCCCTCTTATTCTTAAGATTATATACAAATGCCAGAACTTCTGCAACTGCCTGATACAATTCCGGCGGAATTTCCTCGTTTAATTCTACATTATAATATAACATACGCGCAAGAGGTTTATTCTCAACAATTTCAACATTGTGTTCCCTCGCTGTCTCTTTGATACGTGCAGCCAGAAAATCTTCACCCTTTGCAACGACGACAGGAGCTCTTCCCTTATTCTGCTCGTACTTAAGTGCAACGGCAAAATGCGTCGGGTTCGTGATAACAACATCCGCCTCGGGAACAGCCTGCATCATTCTCCTCCTTGAAACCTCAGCCATCCTCTGGCGCTGTTTCTGCTTAACCTCAGGACTTCCCTCAGTGTTCTTCCACTCGTCCTTGACCTCCTGCTTGGTCATCATCATATCTTTTTTGAATTTTCTCTTCTCATACACATAATCGACTATTCCGATTACAAGATAAATAGCGCATATCACTATTCCAACATCAAATATTATATCTGCCAGCAATGACAATGCCTGATTCAGCGAAATATCATACAATGTATATATATCAGCAAATCTGCCCTTTAACTTGTTGTACACGACAATAAAAATAATAACCAGTATCACAGTCTGCTTAAGAAGTTCCATAAGTGTTTTAACGGAAAACAGCCTTTTGATACCGTTCACCGGATTGAACTTGCTGAGCTTAGGCTGCAAAGGCTTTGACGTAGGTCTCCATTTTACCTGAACAAGCTCAGCCACAACTGCGACAACAACTCCGACCGCAAAAAAAGGCAAAACCATCATGAGCATATCAAGAGCTGCCGCTCGCATAAGCTGTATTGTATACTGAGAATTGAACTCGCCGTTCTGTGCCTGAAAAAAATCACCTATTCTTGTATAATTTTCCCTGAAGCATTCCACAAAAGAACTGCCCATACTGCCAACCATAAATTTCAAAACCAGAAACGACACAAGCAAAATAACGGATGAACTTAAATCCTTGCTCTTTGAAACCTGTCCATCCTTACGGGCATCGGAAAGCTTCTTAGCAGTAGGCTCCTCCGTCTTCTCTCCACCCGGACCGTCCTTGGCAAAAAACTGCAATGAGACACTCAATGTTCCCGTGGCGGTGCCTGATACTCTGCCATATTTCTTTATATATGTATTATTGCCATCCAGCTTAAGTTTCCTCACCCGGCGCGCATCCCTTTCACAAGATCTATTATATTATTTTTCATTGTATCCATCAAAAAGCCCGCAACCGACGGAAGCATGGCAACCGTAAGAAACATGATAAAGAAGCCTATTAATATCTTTATCTGCATTCCGACTGCAAACATATTCATCTGAGGTGCCACTCTCGCCATTATACCGAGAATACAATTCATTACCATCAATGTGATGAATACCGGAAGTGCAATTCTGAAGCCGATTGCAAAGTAATCTGCAATAAAGCCCAGCACCGAATTGTACATTCCCGGTCTTAAAACCGCCTCTCCTACCGGAAGAACCGTATATGTATCGACTATTGCCTGAATCAGGAATGTATGCAGACCTGACACCATCATCAAAAGCATAATAACATAATAATATAACTGACCCGATATATTGACCTGCATTTTTGTTGCCGGGTCATACATCGTCGCCATTGATAAGCCGATGTTGATATCTATCAAATATCCCGCAAAATGAATTGCCTGCATACACAGATTGGCACAAAATCCGATGGAAAGACCGACGATTGATTCCTTCATAACCAGTATTGCATACCCAATCACTCCATCGTATGTATATGACTGCTCAGGTGCCGCAAACATAATAATATATGACAAAAATACTGCAAGTCCAAGCTTGGTTCTTGTCGGTACATTGCTCGTGGAAAAAAAGGGAGCCGTATATATAAAGCCGGCAACCCTCACAAGTATAAGCAGATATAATTCCCACTGTGCAAATAAAGTATCAACGTCAATAGTCATATTAATCCCATCCTAAAGCTGCAGTATACAAATGTCAAAATCCACATAGCGAATTAAATGAGCCCCAAAGATTTTCAATAAAATCAGTAAGGTTGGTACCTATCCACCCTGCCACAAGCATAAGTGTGAGAAATACCGCAATTACCTTCGGAACAAATGTAAGTGTCTGCTCCTGTATGGATGTAATTGTCTGAAATATACTTATTATCAAACCAACCACCAATGATACAAGAAGAAGCGGAGCCGAACATTTAATTACGAGAAACAACGCTTCCCGCATTATATCAAGTACCTGCTGTTGAGTCATAATATACCTCCTTCTCTTCTAACACCAAATCAGCCCCCACCATAAGCGTGGAGGCATGATATCCTTGCCTATATTTATCAATGGTAAAAAGTCTTAACGAGATTTCCTATAACAAGATTCCAGCCATCCGCAATAATAAAAAGAAGTATCTTAAACGGCATTGAAATTGTGGTAGGCGGAAGCATCATCATCCCCATGGACATGAGTGTTGATGCCACAACCATATCAATAATAATAAAAGGTATGTAAATCACAAACCCAATTATAAATGCTGTTCGTAATTCACTTGTAATAAAACTTGGAATAAGTACGGATGTCGGAATGTCATCCTGTGTCTGAACATCCTGCGTACCCGAAATCTCAAGAAACATCTTAAGATCCTTTTCTCTTGTTATCTGTCCGAACATGAACTCCCTAATCGGAGCCATTCCGACTTCAAACGCTTCCTCAGACGTAATTTCACCTGCCGCAAGCGGTTTGACTGCATTCTGATACACTGAACTGAATGTCGGAGCCATTATGAAAAAAGTCAAAAATAACGCTAATCCCACAAGAACCTGATTAGGAGGTACGGTCTGAGTGTTGAGTGCCGCTCTCGTAAAATGCAGAACTATAATTATTCTTGTGAAGGATGTGAGCATAATAAGTATAGATGGTGCAAGTGAAATGACGGTAAGAAGAGCAAGCATCTGAAGGACACTTGCCATATTCTCGTCACCTGCCGCAACACCTATTGTTAATAAATTATAATCTTTGCTGTCTTCCGTAGAGTTCTCCGAGCTTAATGTGCCCAGCACGTCCGTGCCCTCTGAAGCATATACAGGCTTCTCGGTACTCATAAACAGAACAAGGAAAGTTATTGTAAATAGCATAAGGAATCTTAAAGCATTCTTCTTAAAATTCTTTCTAGTATACATAGCCTCTACCTGTCTTCCTGTCTGTTTTCCTGTTCTTTTTTTCTAAAACGCTTGAAAAGATTCTCAAATTCCATATTTGAAGCCGTACCCTGTTCTTTTATCACAAGCTTGTCACCGTCAATCTCACCTAACAGGGTGACAGTGTCCTTACACACAGCAACAGCAAAGTACTTTTCTCCGACACGCACTATCTGTACAAGCTTATTCTGTGACAGACGAAGCATGTCAATAACCTGTATATTATTGCCTGACAGTTGACCCTTCTGATATCTTCCGACAAAACGCGTCGTGAAATAAGTCAAGGCAAGCACAAGGATAAACAAGACAGCAACCGTTATAAGCTGTGCAATACCGTTTATCCCTGTCAGAAGCATGAATGTATGCACTAACCTACTACCTTTCTTACCGCCTCTAATACACGATCCTGCTGGAACGGCTTAACAATAAAATCCTTAGCACCTGACTGAATTGAATCGATAACCATCGCCTGCTGGCCCATTGCAGAGCACATGATAACTGCTGCTCCCGCATCTGCAGCCTTGATTGCCTTAAGTGCCTGAATTCCGTCCATCTCAGGCATTGTGATGTCCATGAGGACAAGATCCGGCTTAAGTTCCTGATATTTTTCAACAGCCTTAGCACCATTCTCTGCCTCGCCGACTACATTGTAGCCATTCTTTGTGAGAATGTCCTTAATCATCATTCTCATAAATGCCGCGTCATCGCAAATTAATATATTCTTTCCCATACAATTCTCCTTCTGGTAAAATTTATTCATATTTTTGTTACCATTATGCTATGTAATTAACATTTATAAAATATCTTATTATGAAATAATTGTCAATTAATAATTTCCGTAATCTTAATTCCGAAACTCTCTTCGATGACAACTACTTCACCCTTGGCAACATATTTGCCGTTAACGAGAACATCTATCGGCTCACCTGCAATCTTGTTAAGTTCAACGATTGTTCCAGGTGCAAAATCAAGTATCTCCTTAATTGACTTCTTAGTACGTCCAAGCTCCACCGTAACTTCAAGAGGTACATCCATAATGAGGTCAATATTCTCATGCTGGCCTGTAGATGACATATCTCCCGTAAAAGGCTTAAACGAAGCCGGCTGCACATTAGGCATCGGCTGCGGCTGATATCCTCCCATAACCTGTGGCTGCGGATATGGCATTGCAGGCTGCATGTATCCAGGCATCGGCTGTGCATAAGGATTCATCACAGGCTGCTGGTATGCTCCCATATCAGGCACAGGCTGCTGCATAGGCTGCGGTGCAGGTGCAGGAGCCGGGCTTGCTGCAGGTGCAGGAGCCGGTGCAGGCTGTGCAGATGCCGTGGCACTTGCAGTTGAATCCGATGATCCACTCGACTTCATGCCGAATATCTCATAAAGGGACTTGGCAAACTCAAACGGATATAACTGCATGATTTCACTGTCAATCAAATTTCCGATTAACATCTTAAATGAAACCTTTACAAACTTCGACTTCAGGAATTCAGGAAGCTTTCCCGTGTTCATACTCTCATTAAGATCAACAAGTTCTGCAGTTGGCGGGCTTATATCAATCTTCTTGTTGAGCATTGACGACATGGATGTCGCCGCACTTCCCATCATCTGATTCATTGCCTCTCCAATGGCGCTGAGATGAAGCTCTGTTATCGGCTCATCCGAGGCTACACCCGGACCACCCATCATAAGATCTGTTATAATCTTAACATCATTTTCTTTTAATACAAGTACATTGTTGCCGTCAAGACCATCAACATACTTTATCTGGAGAAATACACATGGTCTGTCATATGAATCTGCCAACTCACCCCACTCAACATACGAAACATTCGGTGTGGTAATGGTAACTGTCTGATTAAGCAGCATACCAAGCGTTGTTGCCGCAGAACCCATACTGATATTAGAAATTTCTCCAATGGCATCCTTCTGCTCGTCAGTAAGGACTTTATCATCATCTGCCGGTGCAGCTGTCGCAGTTGCAGCAGAATTATCTGCCCCGCCATTATCAGTCCCGGCCAATAATGCATTAATTTCATCCTGTGATAACATTCCGTCCATTGTTCTCACTCCTCTTCTTTCAGTATTTGCGTAATTCTAACCGCATAATTGTCATTGGTAGAGCCGGGCATAGCTGCAAATTTCTTAATATTGCCCACATAAACATCCAATTCATCATCCACGCTTCTGTCAAGCTTTATCACATCACCAATATGGAGCTGCAGGAAGTCGTTGACAGATATGGAACTTTTACCTAAAACCGCCTTAACCGGTATCTGTGCTTTTGAAATAAGGCTCTCAATTGCTTCATTGTAAGACTTATTATCCTTCTCCTGCATTGTGGAGAACCAATATTTTGTATTAAGCTTATCCATTACCGACTCTAAAACACCGAACGGCAGACAGACATTCATCAGTCCTTCAACATCACCTATTTTAACATTAATTGTGACAATTGCAATAGTTTCACTCGGTGAAATAATCTGCGCAAACTGTGAATTAGTCTCTATCCTCTCCAATCTTGGGGTTATACTGACAACATTCTGCCATGGCTCTCTCAAAAGATTTACACATATGGTAAATATTCTTTCAAGAATTACAAGTTCAATCTCCGAATATTCTCTCATCTTGTCAAGCGGTTCTCCCTCGCCTCCTAACAGTCTGTCAATAATACAGAATGCCAGGTTGCCGGAAATCTCCATAACCGCTGAGCCATCGAGTGGGTCCATGTTGATTACGCCTAAGAGTACCGGATTGGAGAGCGCATTGGAGAACTCAGAATATATGACCGACTCCGAATTGACAACCTCGACCTGAACCGCTTTTCTCAGATATGCCGGAAGATTCGTGGAAAGCAGTCTCCCGTAATGCTCGAATATAATTTCAAGTGTTCTTAAGTGTTCCTTTGAGAACTTAGTCGGTCTCGCGAAATCATAATTCTTTACCTGTTTTTCGTCCTTATCTTTTATCTCTTCCATGTCAAGCTCTCCGCTGTTGAGAGCCTTGAGCAGATTATCTATCTCGCTCTGCGACAGGACTTCGCCCATTTAAAGCCACCTGCCCTTCCTCTAGAATGCGTTACTGTGTTATAAAGCTTGTAAAGCTTACATCATATATAAATGTTGAATCAAACAACTGCTGAAGTCTTCCGAGAATCTCCTTGCGGATTTCCTCCTTGTTGTTGATTGCCTGATCCATTGTATACTGAGTTATAACCTCAATCACAACACTGTCAATCTGGCTCATCGCAGAACTTATCGTAGCCTGCTTAGCCTTGTAATCGGCATGATCCTTGTTAAGAATAATACTCATGCCAACAACTATCACATGTGCTTTTCCGTCATCACCTGTCTTAAGATTGAGAGATGTGGTTGAATCACCGTTGAATGTAACGGCAACCTCCTCAAGCTTTGTGATGTCAACCGTCTCCGGCTCATCCGATGACCCCTGTATATCAAGGTCAACTATTTCACAAATCTTATTTACAAGATTGCTCGTCTTATTGATTGCAGGCATGCAGGTAAAAATCAGTAATGCCGTAAGCACCAGATTAACCACTGCAAGTGCAAGTGTAATTATTTGTAACAGACTCTTCTTCACTTTCTTTTCCTCCTGTATATGCTATTGATTATAATCACTTAAGCTGTTGTAAATCCTGATTTCAACACGTCTGTTCTGTGCCCTTCCCTCTGCCGTCGAGTTATCGGCAATCGGCTTATATTCTCCGAAGCCCGAGTGCATAAGATTATCAGGTGCAAGACCACAGTCATTTACAAGATACTCATACACCGAAAGTGCACGATATGTAGATAGCACGGCATTGCTTGTAAAAAGCGGATCACCGATTATCGGAACATTATCCGTATGCCCCAGAATCTGAATCGTATTATCCGAATAGTCTGCAAGCACCTCCGCAACCTGTTTGAGGAGTTCTTTTGCCTCAGGCTTTAAATCAGCCTTTGCCGAATCAAACAAAAGTGACCCCTTGAGCGTAAGCTGGACATAATGTGTGGTCGTCTGAACCTCCACCGAAGAAGAAATTCCCTTGTTCTCAAGTTCTCTCTCTATATTCTCCGACATCTTCGTCGATTCCTTGAGCTGTTCTTTTTCAAGCTCAAGCTTGGCATAGGTCACCGAATCGGATTCACCGTCCTCATTTTTTCCAAGCTCAGTATAATATTCGCTGAGCTGTGTGAGCTGGCTTGCACCACTCGCTATGAGCACTCCCTGACCTATTCCCGTCTGTCCTCCGTTGAGAATGGAAAAGCTCTGTGCCATAGATTGTGCTATCTCCTGAAACTTCTCAGCATCAATCGTTGACGACGCAAACAAGAGCACGAAGAAGCATAGGAGCAGATTCATCAGGTCGGAAAACGTATCTTTCCATCCGTCGGTTTTTACCGGTGCTTCGTCTTTCTTCTTTGCCATTAAGCCTCACCTGCCTGTTCAGCCGTTCCGTCATCACCGCCGAACTTGCTTCTCTCAGCCGGTGAAAGGAAGGATTTTAACTTTTCTTCAATAACTCTTGGGTTCTCACCTGCCTGAATAGACAGAAGCCCTTCTATCATAACCTCTTTGAGGGTTACCTCAATCTCGTTATTTGCGCGCAACTTGATTGCAACAGGTGTCGCAAGCCAGTTAGCAAGAAGCGAACCGTAGAATGTTGTGATGAGTGCAATAGCCATCGCAGGTCCGATTGCTGAAGGATCACTCATGTTCTGAAGCATCTTGATGAGTCCGATAAGGGTACCTATCATTCCCCAAGCCGGTCCCATTCCTGCTAAATTCTCCCAGAATCCATATACCTTCTTATGTCTTGCCTCAAGGTTGGCAAGCTCTGTCTCGAGTATGGCTCTTACAAGGTCAGGCTCGGTTCCGTCGACGATGAGCAGGACTCCCTTCTTAAGGAAATCGTCATCAAGTCCCTCGGCAGCTTCCTCGAGTGCGAGAAGTCCTTCCTTTCTTGCAAGATTGGATAATTCAATAATTTTCTTGATTGTGTCAGCGTGGTCAACCTTCTTATCCTTGAGTGCAAGTCCGAAGCCCTTAAGTCCCTTCACAAAATCCGGCATCTTGTTCATCGTAAGACATGCACTGAACGCACCTCCGATAGTAATCGCAACCGAACCGGGGTCAATGAATCTTCCGATAACGCCGAAGCCATCACCTGATATAATTCCGTACATCGTGAATCCAAAACATAAAACCAAACCAATAATTGTAGCTAAATCCACCTTTATTCACCTACCAGTCATTATTATTTGTATATTAGGCCTCTTCCAAGGCTGTTCTTTCGATGTAAATTTTCCTCTTATAAGATAATACTAAATTTTTTATTGCTTGTCTACTTTCTTTTACTATTAATTTTTTCCCGGTTGTTAATGTCACCACCGTATCCGGAGTCTCTTCAATACTCTCTATCAAATCACAGTTAACGGTAAAATTAACTCCGTTTAACCTTGTCAAATCAATCATTCTCCCCCTCCAATCCATCTTTTAAAGCTCATCCTTCTTATACTTCCGAGAATAGCATCAAGCTTGCTGCTGTCAAACACCGTGCTTCCCGATTCAATCTTAAGTGCACTCTCAGGCCAAGGTGTATATTCAACATCAACATTGTATCTTTCCGCTGTCGCAAGTGCCATCTCCTTAAGGCTGTAATCTTCACCACCTATATTGTAGACATCGTCCATGCATCCGTCCGAAAAGCTTCCTTCTGCAATCGTCCTGCATAAATCTCCGATGTATGTCAGTGTTCTTCTGACCTCTCCGTCTCCATACAGCGAAATATTCTCACCCGCTGCCGCCTTTCCTATGAAGAACTCTGCTGTTCCGTAAGAGCTCACGCCTTTTAAAAGACTTCCGTAAGGAACGCATATTCTGAAAATACAATAATGTATCCCGAATACCTCGTGATACATTTTGAGGTACTGTTCACAGGCAAACTTATTCACGGCGTACACCGTCTTCATTTCCTTCTCGGCATCCTCTGAAAGAATTTCATCTTTTCCCTTATATACAAGCCTTGTGGAAGGGAATACAAGCTTTGCCGTCGAATCTGCCTTTCTCATGGCATTTAATACATTGAGAAGTCCAAGCTCATTTACCTTTATAAAGCTTTCAGGCTCGTCAAACCCCACATACGTTCCGGTTCTTCCGGTAAAAAGAATTACCGCATCCACATCATATCTCACGGCTTCCATTGAATCGCTGCTCATAATATCAATAGGAGCATAGCCTGAATGTCCATCCTTATGCGTCTCCTCCCTGTCATATAAATACATCTTTATCTGTGCATCACTGTCCGCAATGCTCTGTATAAGATTTCTTGCTATATAACTGTTGGCTCCGATAATGGTGACTGACTTCATGGCCTGCTCCTAAATAATATTATTTAAATCTGTTATCTCTTAAGATTTATAAGTTCCTCAAGCATTGTATCCGATACCGTGATGATACGTGAATTAGCCTGAAAACCTCTCTGTGTTGTAATCATGTCCGTGAACTGTCCGGCAAGGTCTACATTTGACATCTCAACATACCCCGGTGCGAAAGAACCGCCGTCGGAAGTTACGTCCTGACCGATACCATCGAATTCACCTGAGTTCATGGTCGCTGAATACAGGTTAGAACCTGCTTTCTCAAGACCTGCAAGATTCGTGAAGGTTGCTACGACAATCTGTCCGAGTGTCTTAGATGCACCGTTATCATAGCTTGCAATAATCTTACCGTCTGTCTGAATGCTTACGGATGTCATCTTACCTGCTGCAAGACCTGCATTCTGTCCGTCAGCATCGCCCTTCTTAGGCACAAGAGATGTATCCTTACCAAAGCAAGTAACCTGCGAAATATCAACAGTAATGTTCTGGTCAAACGAATTACCCAGACCTGTAACGGTGAGTGTAAGCGGATTACCTGTATCAAGACTTCCGTCTGCGCTGTTAAATTTAATGTTGACATTGTTAATAACCGCCTGAAGCTGAGCATCGGTCAGTCCCATATCCGTTCCGTTACATGTCATTGCCGTACATGTAATATTGTAGCTGTATGGATCAGCAGCATCCTGACTGATTGAGAGCGTTGCTCTGTACTCGTAGCCGAGATTATCATAAAAGCTTACGTTGGTTGAGATTTTTCCGCCTGTGGCTGAGAAGCTCTCGTCCTCCTTGTTAATATTACCTGTTATTGTGGTCTGTGTAGTCTGCGTAGGGTTGGTATATTTATTTGCTGCCGTGTAGATTGAAAGCGGCTTAACTGTTGCTCTCTGAATATTGCCATTGGCATCAGGAAGCCATCCCATTACACTGTAACCTGCACTTGTGACAAGATTACCGGAGGAATCTGTTGTAAAGTTACCTGCTCTTGTAAAGAAATTCTGTGTACCGTCGTTTACAATGAACATTGAATCTCCGTTAATCATAAGGTCGAACGGATTATTGGTTGCCTGTGAACCGCCTGAATCCGATACGGATGTGCTCATGGCTGCAACCTTAGAGCCAAGACCTATCTGCATTGCGTTCGTACCGCCTCGTCCTGTTGAAGCGTTAGGGCCTGACGCACTCTGTGTTGTCTGGTATAATACATCACTGAAGGATACGGACTGTGCCTTATATCCGACAGTATTTACATTGGCGATATTGTTACCAATAACGTCCATCTTGGTCTGATGTGTCTTAAGACCTGCCACACCAGAGAAAAGTGATCTCATCATAGTAATTGTTCCTCCTGATTATGGAACCGTGTCGGGCTTCTCAATCATTCAAAGTCCTCGACCTCCTCATCGGTCCGGTCTATATTATCACTGCTCCATCAATATTAGTATAGATATTGTCAGCATCACTGCTCTGTTCCATTGCTGTAATCACCGTGTTGCTTTTGGTGTTTACAATGAAAGAAAGGCTGTCCATTATAACAAGTGATTCCCTGATGCCCTTATCGGATGCTTTCTTTGCTCCGTCTTGAAGTCTTGCCATCTGGTCATCGGACAATGTTATATTTCTCTGCCTCAGGCGCTCGCCGGCATGCTTTGAAAATTTAAGACTACCATCCGTGGTAGTGTCTTTACTATTATTCTGCCACTCCTGTCTCAACATATCCTCAAAGGATATTGTCTGCGAAACGGCCGCATCCTTGCTTTCTTTCGTCTTTTGAATCAGATATTGACCCGTGATCTGTTCAATGGAGGAATAAACATTGTTTTTAATCTCCATATTCGCTCCTTTGCTTGAACCGCTTACTCTTTATCGGTGCTGTCTGAACCACTGCCTGTTGAACTGCCGCCCGTAAGTTTCTTGTAGTAATCCTCATCAACAACTGAGTATAAATCATCAATATTGTAGAGATAACCACCGATTGAGAGATATGTACCATCCTCACGAATCTCAACCGTCTGTACCTTACCGCTTGTGTATTTTGTCTCACCGGTGCTGTCCGTCGTAGCCATGATAACATATTTTCCGACAAGATTCTGTGCCTGTCCTGTCCGCATAGACTCCGACATATTCTGAAGTTCCTCAATCTGCGAGAAAGTAGCCATCTGTGATACCCACTCTGTATTAGTTGTAGGCTCAAGCGGATCCTGATACTGCATCTCAGCTACAAGAATCTGTAAGAACTGATCCTTACCCATCGTAGAAGTACCCTTTGTGTCTTCTGACAGGTTATCGGGTGTTGTATTAGCATAAATTTTGCCGTTAACTATCTGTGCACTTATTGCCATCGTTGTTCTCCTTTCCTCCCGCATAGGCGGAATTATTATTATTAATTATTATGCCATGTAGTCAATGCTTCTTCCGGTCGCTCTCATCATCTCGACTGCGAGATTCTCGTCATCCGTAAGTTCATCATCGCCTATCAACGCATTAATCTCATCTAGCGTGAGCCTTCTTGTCTGTCTGTGACTGCCATCATTCTCACTGCCTGCGTTATCGTCTCTTCCTTCGAGATTCTTTCCTGTCTCAAAGCCGTGGCTCTGAACCGTTACCTCAACCGCTTCAACTTTAAGTCCCTGCTGTTCAAAGCTTTCCTTGAGCATCACAAGCTGATTCTCAATCACATTCTTGACCGCCTCGTCCTGCGCGGCAATCTGTGCTGTTATAATGCCGTCCTTAGCCGCAACGACAAGATTAACCTTTCCGAGGCTCTCCGGATGAAGCTGCAATTCCATCTCCGTCGAAGTGCTGTTTACGTTGACCTTAACCGCATCGATTATCTGTCTTACAATCTCCTCCGAGCTCACATTGTATCCCTCAAATGCACTCTCAGCATTAATTGAATTGTCAACATTGCTTATGAGCGTCTCAAGGAACTGTCCCGACAGGCTCTCACTTCCATTGCCCGTCATATGAGAACCCGTATTGTTATCGGAAGTCAATGTAATTTTCTCCTCAAGAGTTCCCGTTGTCGGCTGATTGACATTCTGCACATTGTCCTCTGACTCTGTCTTCTGTTCCATGCCCGCATCTGCCGTGGTCTGTCTGTTGTTTACCGTGTTCTGTACAGTATTTTCCATAACAGGCTCATTGAGCATTCCGTCCTGCATATTCACTGCAGAAGCGTTGCTGACCGGACTTGTTTTTTCATCAACATCAGCATTGTTCTGTACTGTGACAAAGTCCTTGAGCATATCCGTAAGTTCCTCAGCCGATACACCAAGCTCATCTGAAGCATTGCTTATCAGATTCTTAATCCCGTTTCCAAGCTCCGAGTAAGCCTGTGATACGCTGCTGTCAGTCAGGAGCTTCATTGAATCACCGTCGGCAAGGTTATCTGCCACAAAATCGGCGAGATTACTCTGATTCAGCAAATCGGTTATGCACATTCCGCTCTCTGCAAGCATCTTCTCAAGCTCTTCATCGGTCACATCAAGCACTGCACATACCACCGCCCTAATGTCACTTGTTAACGCCTTGAGGTCACTTGTCATAACAGATTCGTCAACAGCGGTTCCATCACCGGTATGTCTTGCGCCTCTTACAATGTACTCAACCTGTGAGCGGCGGTTGGACATTTTTTCCTGAATACCCGGAGTGTCCTGACCTTTTACGGTGTTCACTGCATTAGAAGCAGTTTTAATCGACTGCTTCATCATATTGCCGAAAGCATCCGTTGCCTTGGTAACATTCTGAGCTGCGATATTGTACAGACTGCCTTTTTTCGACACGGAAGACAAATTCTGAATATTCGTGTCAGCTGCCATGTCACATATCCTCCTTTCTATGATATTCTGTGCTGTGTGTCACAGCTTTATAGTCAACCGGATAACCGGATAACTATCTTGGTGCATTGCTTCCGTCGTGCGTACCGTCCGGATTTCCTACAGGATTCTTACCCTGACTCTCCTGTATTCTGTTCTCGCGATACTCCTCCATGGTATATGGCGACGGATACATGAGAAGTGTTATCTTTGCGGCATAGATTGAAGTCATATTCTGTAATATGTCTGCCGCCTTTGCCACGCTCATGCTTGCAAGTATTGAGGCAACCTTCTCCTCATCTCCGGTCATTTCCTCTAAGATTGAAGCTGCCTGAGCAGCCTTCATTTTGGAATATGTAGCTGCAAGGTCGGTTATAATCTGACTGCTTGCCTGTTTTTCAAGTACCTGCTGATATATGGCTGCCGCATTCTCCGGATCAATACTTTCATACCATGTCTTATATGTCTCCGGGTCTGCTGCGTAGTTGCCTGTGTAATCGTTGCCGAATACAACCTGCTCATCGAACTGCCTCTTAAGCTCCTCATAGTTCTTCTGATATGTCTCAAAAGGAGTTAGTCTTGCGACCTCTGATGTAAGGCTTGCTATCGTTTCCGCATCCGTTGCCGCAGCCTCATTGAGTGCGAGATTTTCATTTTCAAGCTCCTCTATCCGTGCAATTGCCTCCGAGAGGGTCGTGTACGGATACTTGCTGTCCATTCCGATTTCCTCATTGCTTGCATCAGGAAGTATCTTGTTAATAACCGGAACATCCTTGAGCACAGGTCTTAATACCTTACTTCCGAATCCTCCGACATCAAGCTTGACAAGCAGAACAAATATGGCAAGCCAGATTAAAATAATCAGCACCGTAACAAGAATTATTACAAGCTTATTGGATTTTTTTTCTTCCTCCTGTTCATCTAATAAGTCATCAAGTTCTTCTGCCATACTATTCCTCCTGTTCAAATCGGAAGCTTACGAGCTCATCTATTTCCTTTTTCTCCTGGTCATTGAGTTCCTGAAGAAATTCTTCGTATGCTTTTTCTCTGAGTTTTTCCTGAATCTTTCGCTCCTTCATAATCTCTCCGAGACGCTTTTGCGCCGCCTCAAGGTTAAGCGAAGCTACCTTAACCTCCACAAGCTGTTTCTTTATCATATTCTTCGACAGCTCTATGGCATTCTTACATATATTAATCTGTCTGACATCAATGCTGCCGGAAAGCTGCTGTCTGTATGCATCCTCATATGCCTTCTTCTGAGCAAACAGCCCGTCAAGCTTCTCCTCCTCCTTGTTAAGTCTCATTCTTGCAACCGCATAGGAGTTCTTAGCCTGTATTTCAAGCTTATTTTTAATGTCTAATATGTTCTGCATTCTATATACGAACTTAGCCATTACAATGCATCTCCCGACATTCCATCATGTTCCGAAATTATCAAAATTCCAAAATCAATGATTATTTAAAAATATCATTGAGAAGCTTAATTTCATCTTCAAATTCATATTTGTCATCAACGCCCTGTAAAAGATAGTTATTGACGGCATCATGCTTCTCAATGGCATAATCAATTTCCTTGTTGGAGCCGTTTTTGTATGCTCCGATATTTATAAGGTCCTCTGCCTCCGTGTAGGTTGCAAGCACATTCTTAAGTCTGCCTGCAACAGCTTTATGCTCCTTATCGACAATCTGGCTCATTACTCGAGATATACTCATGAGTACATCTATAGCCGGATAATGGTTCTTATTGGCAAGCTTACGGTTAAGCATTATATGACCATCGAGAATACTTCGCGCTGTATCAGTGATAGGTTCGTTGAAATCGTCTCCGTCTACAAGCACCGTGTACAGACCCGTAATTGAGCCCTTGCTGCTCATTCCGGCTCGCTCAAGGAGCTTCGGCAGCTCACTGTACACGCTTGGAGGATATCCTCTTGTTACCGGAGGTTCACCCGATGCAAGACCAATCTCTCTCTGTGCCATGGAGAAACGCGTGAGTGAATCCATCATGAGAAGCACATCTTTTCCCTGATCCCTGAAATACTCCGCAATCGCTGTAGCTGTCTTTGCAGCCTTATTACGAATGAGTGCCGGCTTGTCCGAGGTTGCAACAACGAGAACGCTTCTCTTCATTCCTTCCTCTCCGAGGTCACGCTCTATGAATTCTCTTACTTCCCTTCCTCGCTCTCCGATAAGGGCAATTACATTGATATCGGCCTTAGTGTTTCTGGCGAACATACCCAGAAGTGTACTCTTTCCGACACCGCTTCCTGCAAATATTCCGATTCGCTGTCCCTTCCCTACTGTTATAAGACCGTCAACAGCCTTAACCCCCAGCGGAAGAACCTCTGAAATAATCTCTCGCTCCATCGGATCCGGCGGTGCAGCCTCACATGGATACTCATCCGTATAATTAAAGCTGCTTCCGTCTGTAGGATTGCCAAGTCCGTCAAGTGACTTGCCGAGGAGCTCCGGTCCTACCTTAATCATAAGCGGTTTTCCCGTATTCTCGACTATACAGCCCGGTGCAATTCCCTCTACCGATTCAAAAGGCATCAAAAGTATTCTTTTTTCCTTGAATCCGACAACCTCGGCATATATTGCCTTGTCGGGATTGTCCCTCGGAATTATTCTGCACAAGTCGTTCAGCTTAGCGTCAGGTCCCGCTGACTCAATGCTGAGTCCGACAACCTTAGTTACGCGTCCAAGCTTTCTGTAGTACGACTTATCTGCCAGTCTTGTATATTTTTCCAAATCTATATCTGCAAGCACCGTATGCACTCTCCTACCGGAATTATTTTACTTCTTATCAGTTCCCATACAGCTTAGGAGTCTTATATCCTTAATAAGATTATCAAGCTGCACGTCAAGACTGCAGTCAAACACTCCTGCATCCGTCTCAATCAGGCATTCATTTCTCTTAAGAGCCGAGTCCTCGGTAATCTCAATCTGTGTATCCTTAGAAACCGCACCGCTTATCATGTGCTGATTGCTTATGGCAAATCTGTAATCCTCAGGTGAAACATGTATTATGAATTCCCTGCTGATATCCGTATTGTTCATGACAGAATTGATAAGACAGATAATCATATCCTTTTTATCCTCTGCCATCGTATGAGTAACCTTAGAAAACACCTTAAGAAGCGTATCGACAAGCTCAGGTTCTATCTCAGACATCTTATTCCTGTACTCTGTCTCAAGCTCGTTCTTCTTATTCTCATACTCAGTCTCAAGCTCCTTGATACGCTTTTCAACATCGGCGGAGCCATTCTTTAATCCCTGCTCATATCCCTCATCTTTGGCGGCATTTATAAAATATTCTGCCTCCCTGTGAGCCTGATTTATGATACTGTCAGCTTCATTTCTGGCAGCCTCAAGTATCTCCTCAGTCTGAACATTAATCTCCTCCTGTGTGGCAGCTTCCTCATCGGGCTCATTCAACTCTTCAACGACCTGGGCGCTGAGTCCGCTCACGAACCCGTCAGCATCAGGTTCTCCCGGTGTGATGAAAGATGCAGCCTTGATGTTCTTCTTAATGCTGCTTATCTTATCCATCACCTTCTGGTTGGAATCTATAACAAAATCGTCGGAATCTTTTACAACAAAGCTGTTGTATTTCAGCAGATTAGACAACAATCTCGTCACCTCCGCCTCTTGCAATTACAATCTCACCTGCATCCTCAAGCTTTCTGATATTATTGACAATCTTCTGCTGAGCATCCTCGACATCCTTAAGACGTACAGGTCCCATGAAGTCCATATCCTCTTTAATCATAGCAGCAAGACGCTTTGAAAGGTTCCTGAAGATAACATTCTGAACTTCCTCATTTGCATTCTTAAGAGCGACAGCGATATCGTTGTTATCAATATCACGCAGCACTCTCTGTATTGCTCTGTCGTCGAGAGAAAGAATATCCTCGAATACGAACATCTTCTTTCTGATCTCGTCTGCAAGCTCCGGATCCTCCACTTCGAGAGTCTCCACGATGTGTTTCTCCGTTCCTCTGTCAACAGCATTGAGTATCTCAACGATAGCATCAACACCGCCGACGATTGTGTAATCCTGATTAACAAGCGAAGCAAGCTTGCGCTCTAATACGCCCTCCACTTCCTTTATGACATCCGGTGAAGTTCTGTCCATCTGGGCTATTCTCTTAGCTACATCTGCCTGTTTCTCAGGAGGCAGTGCCGAGATAACCATGGATGACTGTGCCGGTGAAAGATACGATAATATAAGAGCAATTGTCTGTGGATGCTCATCCTGTATAAAGTTGAGAAGCTGTGCAGGATCCGTCTTTCTTACGAACTCGAAAGGACGTACCTGAAGACTTGCGGTAAGCTTGCCGATAACCTCCTTGGCGCGTTCTGAACCAAGTGCCTTCTCGAGCAAGTCCTTGGCATACCCGATACCGCCCTCCGCGATATACTGCTGTGCAAGACACACCTCATAAAATTCATTGAGAACTTCTTCCTTCGTTCCCGGTGATACACTATTGGTATTGGCAATCTCAAGAGTAAGCTGCTCTATCTCATCGTCGTGCAGATGTTTAAAAATCTGCGACGACATTTCAGGTCCTAATGCAATCAACAGAACCGCCGCCTTCTGAATACCATCTAATCCGCTTTTCTTCGCCATATTGTCTCCATTCCGAAGCGCCGTATAAGTGCGCCTCCGTTAATCCCAGCCCTCGTTGAGCCAGTTTCTGAGAAGCATTGCAACTGCTTCCGGATTTTCCTGTACAAATTTTTCGATAGCCTTGCGCGCCTCCGACTTGTCCTGAAGATCGATATCCTCAAGTGGAGCCTGCTTCTCGCGTGTAGATGCAAGCATATCTTCGACAGAGAGTTCCGGCTCTGTCTCCTCCACGGTGACAGGTCTTGCGCTTCTGAATACCACAAACACAAGAAGTGCAACTATTAGAACCGCAAGTACAATCTGTATAATGAACGAGACAGGTGTGCTGCTCTTTTCCGTCTCTAAGAACACATATTTCATATTCGCCGATATTGCAATATTGCCCGCAGCAATTCCCGTACCGTTGGCTATAAGCTGTGCCAAATCGTCTTCAACATCTATTGACACCGGTGCACTGTTGGCGAGCTTGTATTCTTCATAAGTCATATCGCCGAGCAGTCCCTGTGCCGTCAGGTCAGCCTCCGACACAACTTCGTATCTTGTAAGAATAATTGCAAGGCTTGACTGGTCAAGTTCAAGCGATAATGCCGCCTTCTTCGTATCCGTGTATGTGCTGTTCTGCAGCCAGTCATACTGTCTGAGTGAATATTCTCCGTTGGTTGTGGTGCCGTTGGTCAGTTCGTAGCCTGTGTCATCGTCATTTGACTCAGCTCCTGCCACTCCGCCCGAACCGGTTCCGTTGGTTGAATCCACCTCATAGCTTGTGCTCTTAAGACCTTCCTCCGAGCCTGTAGGAACTGTATATTCCTGCACAATCTGATTAACCACGTCCGCATTGAACTTGAGGTTGGCCATAACCTCAGCGTCAGAGTAATTCTGTGTGGCGAGGGCAAGCTTTTTAACTCCTGCCTCCATATTGGTCTGTACCTGTTTCTGGTACTTATACTGAACAGACAGGCTTGAGGACGCTGATGTTGCATCCGTTATTCCCGAATAGAGAAGCTGTCCCTTATCGTCTAACACAACAACATTGTTGGTGTTGCTGTTTCCTACATTATTGGCAAGTAAAAGTCCTATAGCCTCTGCCGTTGCCTCGTCGATAGTCTTTGTTGTCACAAGAACCGCATTTATGTATGCATCCTGATTTTCCTGAAAAATTGAAGTTGCATTCTTAAAGTCGATGCTTACCTGCGCACTCTTGATGCCGTCAATCTTTGAAAGCTGGTCTGCGAACTTCTTCTCGAGATAATCCTTATACAGTTTTTCCTTATCATCCTGTGTCTGCGAAAATCCACCGCTCAGGGCATCGCTCAGAGAATAACCGCTTGACGATATATTGTTAGAGCCAAGCACAAGCTGTGCCTCCACCTCATCATTCTTATCAATTATAATCTCAAAATCGGAACCGACCGTACACGATATGTTATTGCTTGTGAGAAGTTCACGTACCTCAGTAGCCTCCGAAGCCGTTGAACAATAACGAACAACCACCGTCTGCGGTTGTGCAAGTACTATTCCCAATATAACAAGTGCAATAATCGCAACCAGCACAGAGGAAATAAATATCGTCTTCTGTTTTTTATTGTATTTATTCCAAAATTCCTTTATCTTTTCAAGGTATTTCTTAACTATATCCGGCATATGTGCTCTCCTGTATCACTTGGTATCTCTTAATTATTAAATCTGCATCTGCATAATCTCTTTATATGCATCCAGAATTCCATTCTTGATTGCAACAGTGTACTGAAGTGCTATATTAGCCTTCTCCTCAATTATGCTGAGTTCATGTGTACTTGTAAGCTTGCCCATCGCATAATCAATCTCCGCCTGCTGTGCCTGCTGTATGTATCCGTTAGTTCCGGAAATCAGATTGACCGCTGCCTGATACAGCTCGTCAAAGGTTCCTGTATCCTGCGCCTTCGTAGTCTTATTATCTGTAATGGACTTGGTAATATAATCTCCGGATACACCGGATAATATATTGACTGATGACATATATATCCCTCACTTTTTATTTATAAATTATAAAAATTACTGCCCTATCTGAAGTCCTTTAGCCGCCATGCTCTTAGATGCCTCAAACGCTGTAGCGTTCGCCTCGTATGAACGGGACGCATCTATCAGGTCAGTCATCTCGGTGATGATATTTACATTGGGATATGTGACATATCCGTTCTCATCAGCATCAGGATGTGACGGGTCATACACAAGCTCCATCGGCGTGTCGGTGTCATTGACAATGGCTGTAGCCTTGACGCCGTTGCCTACGCCGCTTCTTGTGGCATCAAAAATCTCGCTGAAAGTCTTAATGCCATAGTTGTTGCCTTTTTCCGCAAGGACAACATTCTTGCGCACATAAGCTCCGCCCTCATCCGTTCTTGTAGTCTTAACATTGGCGATGTTCTCCGATATAACATCCATTCTGAGTCTCTGTGCCGTCATTCCCGACGAAGCAATATTAAATGAACTGAATAATGCCATTATTATGTCCTCCCGTTATTCCTACTTAGCCAGAACAGCCTTCATTCTCTCGAACTCGCTGTTAAGACCTTCTATAATTCCGTCATACATAAGCTGGTTAGAAGCAAGCTCTGCCTCCTCTGTATCAATGTCGACGTTGTTTCCGTCAAGTCTCGTCGACAGCTCAGCATTATCCGTATATACATACGGCTGTAATCTCTTATAATCAACATTGGCAACCTTTTGGTCAAGAGTGGAGCTTGTCTTTCCCTGTCTTGCAATCTCGTTCTGTAACAGTGACTCGAACTTCATATCCTGTCTCTTGTATCCAGGTGTATCAACATTAGCAATGTTGTTATTCAATATCTCATTTCTTGTCCAAGCTGCATCAGCCGCAGACGTAAGTACATTAACATATCCAAACGCACCTGATTCGAACATTGTCATTCTCCTTTATGATAACATATTTATTATAATACAACTCTAAACATACCCATCTAACAATTATAAGTCATCCTGTAAAAATTACAAGAGTTTTTTTACAAGAAGTTACACACTTTCACAAAATATGCCATTTCTTAGCCGTCACTCATCCTACATATTGTGCCGAAATAAAATTCATAAGCAGAACATGCGCCGGCGTACCCAAACGCACAGCGCATGTTCTGCTTATAACTGCAAAATATCCTACTGATTCTTTAAATCAATTTTCTTAAGCTCGTCAAATACAACATCATTGAGAACCTTGATATATGTCCCCTTCATTCCCGATGACCTTGACTCAATGACTCCGGCACTCTCGAACTTTCTTAAGGCATTGACAATGACCGAGCGTGTGATTCCGACCCTGTCCGCAATCTTGCTTGCGACGAGTATTCCCTCATTGCCGTCTAACTCCTCAAATATATGCTTAATTGCCTCCAGCTCCGAGAACGAAAGTGTGCTGATAGCCGACTTTACAATATGAACCTTTCTTGTCTCCTCTGCATTCTCCTCATTCACGGAACGCATCATCTCCAGTCCGACAACCGTGGTTCCGTACTCGCAAAGAATAATATCATCTATATCATACTGGCTGTCACACTTGTACATGAAAAGTGTACCAAGCCGCTCACCCGCAATGTCTATCGGTGCGATAATCGCCTGATACTTTCTGGCATCGCCTCTTCCGAAGCCCAATGTCTCAAGATTAACATTCTCCTTAGTGGAAAGGACACTCAGTAAGCGTTCATTGAGCATATGATCTATAAACTCACCGACCTCATCATCAATCAACTCTTTAATCTCTTCCACTCCATCACACAAGCTGCTTCCCAACACCTTACCCTTCTTGCTGATAACAAGTGTATTAGACATTAATATCTCGCTTAAGACCTCACAAATGTCGTTGAATACAACCTTATGTGAATTGTTATTGTGCAGAAGCTTGTTGATTTTTCTTGTCTTGTCAAGTAACTGAACGCTCATCCGTGCAACCACCCTTTCCAATTAAATAAAAAACTTAGCAAATAGAATTAATCTTCTACTTGCTAAGTTTAGCATAAATATTTTGAATATACAATAGTTTTTGTATATTTTTTCGTGAATAGTCTGAATAATTATCATAATTCTTAATATTCATTCAATATGGTTATTATATACATATATAACAACTGTGATTTCTCCGTTCTCCGAACTTTCTAAATCACATATCCGCACTTTTCATCGGCACATACGAGCTTATTGCCCTTCTCAACCATATAACCTCCGCACTCAGGGCACTTCTTGTCCGACGGCTTCTGCCACGACATAAAGTCGCACTCAGGAAATCCCTCACAGCCGTAATATCTTCTGCCCTTCTTAGTCTTGCGGATAACTATGTCCTTGCCGCACTTAGGACAGGCAACGCCTATCTTCTCAAGATACGGCTTCGTGTTACGGCATTCAGGGAAGCCCGGACAGGCAAGGAATTTGCCATGCGGACCATACTTGATCACCATCATTCTTCCGCATACGTCGCATGGAATGTCAGTCACCTCATCCTCAATCTTGACCTCCTCAAGCTCCTTCTCTGCATTCTTAACCGCCTCATCAAGGTCAGGATAGAAGTTGCTCACAACCGTCTTCCACTGTATGCTGCCATCGGCAACACCATCGAGAAGCGACTCCATATTCGCCGTAAAATTGACATCCACAATGGCCGGGAATGCCTTCATCATGATTGAATTGACCGCCTCGCCAAGCTCCGTCACATACAGATTCTTGTTTTCCTTGGCAACATATCTTCTATTAATTATGGTAGTAATTGTAGGCGCATAGGTACTTGGCCTTCCGATTCCGAGTTCCTCAAGGGTTCTTACCAGGGTCGCCTCCGTATAATGTGCAGGAGGCTGTGTGAAATGCTGTCTGCTCTCAACATTTTCAAGCGTAATTGTACTCTCAGTGCTTAATCCGCCGACCATGGAATTGTTCTCTTCCTTCTCTTCGTCAGCCTCAGCATAGACCGACATAAATCCGTCAAACACAAGCCTTGATGCCGATGCGGAAAATCTGTGTCCGGCAACATCAATCTTTGCGGTTGTTGTCTCATACCTGGCAGGCTGCATACGGCTTGCAACAAATCTCTTCCATATAAGCTGATAGAGACGGAACTGGTCTCTTGATAGCGACTCTTTGACCTTCACCGGAAGAAGCTCTATATCCGTAGGTCTTATCGCCTCATGTGCATCCTGTATCTTCTTTGCGTTCTCCTTCTTGTTATCCATCGGAGAATAATAATCAACGCCGTAATTGTTCTTAATATATTCTCTTGCAGCTAAGTCCGCCTCCGCAGCGACACGGGTGGAATCCGTTCTTAAATAGGTTATGATACCTATCGTTCCCTGTCCCTCAACGTCAACTCCTTCATATAGCTGCTGTGCTATCCTCATTGTCTTCTGAGTTGAAAAATTGAGCGTCTTGGCTGCCTCCTGCTGAAGCGTACTGGTTGTAAAAGGCAGCGGAGCCTTTCTGATTCGCTCGCTCTTTTTAACCTCTGCAATCTTAGCTTCGCCGGTCTTGAGTCCTGCAAGTACCGCATCCTTCTCAGCCTCGCTGTGTATATCCGCATTGCCGTTCTCATCGCCCATGTACTTTGCAGTCAGAAGCTTTTTCTCTCCCTTAACCTTGAACACTCCATCGATTGTCCAATACTCCTCAGGAATAAAAGCATTAATCTCAGCTTCGCGGTCACATATAATCCTGAGTGCAACAGACTGAACGCGTCCGGCGCTGAGCCCTCTCTTGACCTTTTCCCACAGAACGGGGCTTATACGATAACCCACCATACGGTCAAGTATTCTTCTTGACTGCTGTGCATCGACAAGATTCATGTCAAGCTTTCTCGGCTCCTTTATCGAGGCCTTTACCGCATTCTTGGTAATCTCGTTAAAGCTTATTCTGTTGATGTCCTTGTCCTCAAGCTTGAGCGCCTGCGCGAGATGCCATGAAATGGCTTCTCCCTCACGGTCGGGGTCGGTCGCAAGATAAACCTTGTCCGCCTTCTTCACCTCACGGCGCAGATGTGCAAGTATATCTCCCTTACCTCTTATTGTTATATATTTTGGTTCAAAGTCATGTTCCGTATCGATTCCGAGCGTGCTCTTAGGCAGGTCACGCACATGTCCCTGTGATGCAACCACTTCATAATTAGACCCGAGAAACTTCTTGATAGTCTTAACCTTTGCCGGAGACTCAACGATTACAAGATATTTTGCCATGACAACTCCTCCACTTTCTATTTTCCACGCACATACATGCCGCCGGTTCTTTTTGCAAGACCTGCCAGCTCAAGTCTGACAAGACAGCCCGATACAACCTCCGGCGAGAGCTTACTTTCACGAATTAAATCGTCAATGCCCTGTGGGTTAAAATCTAGATGACTATACAACATTTTCTCTGCGTTTGCAAGTTCAATTTGATTTTTTTCTTTTTTTACCTCGAATTTATCCTGCTCCTTCGGGCTTATTCCCAGCTCAAAAAATATATCTTCCATGCCTGTTATTACGGCTGCGCCCTCCCTGATAAGCCCATTGCAGCCTGCACTCAGACTGTCCGTGACACGTCCCGGAAGTGCCATGACGGTGCGTCCCTGTTCCATGGCATGATCCGCCGTTATAAGCGAACCGCTCTTCTTTCCCGCCTCAAGCACCAGCACCACATCCGAAAGTCCGCTTATGATTCTGTTTCTCATGGGAAAAAATCCCGGCACAGGTTTCATATCCGGCGGATATTCGGATATAATTCCTCCACCGCGCTCAATTATCTCGTCGTAGGTAAATCTGTTCTCGGGCGGATAACAATAATTGATTCCGCTTCCGAACACGGCAAATGTCCTTCCGTCAGCCGCGCTCAGGCACCCTGTGTGTGCCGCCGTATCAATTCCCCTTGCAAAACCACTAACGATCTGTACATCGTTTACCGCCAGCGCATGTGCAATTTCCTTTGCCATCCTTCTGCCGTATTCGCTGCATGCGCGTGCTCCGACCATGGCAGCGGTATGCTTATTTTTATCAGGCAGTGAGCCTTTGTAGTAGAGTATGTACGGAGCATCAAAAATATCCCTGAGTTTTTCGGGATAATCCGCGGAATCAACGGACACCATCCTGACATCCGAGTGCAGAATTTTCTCATATTCAATATCTGCCTTTTTTCTTAGATTTTCATCAAGCAGTGTCCTCACTGTCGTCTGTATCCCCGCCTTCGTGTCGGTCATCCCCGCTTCCTCAAATATTTTTACAAGCTTTTCATCCGCCTTTTCTTTTCCTATATTCTTTTCAAGCTCATACAATTCATTTATATTGTCAAACGCCGACCTGAGTATCTCTATTCTTTTCCTCCCTATTCCGGGAAGATTTGTAAGCCTGTACCATTCCTTCATGCCCGCTCTCCCATACTCCTCAAGACGCGCTTCATACTCCGCCGCACTTTTCATCACTGTTCATCCCCCTTATCCTTTACTCTGTAGCTCAGTGCCTCAAGTATATGCTCCTGCGCTATCCTCTCCGCCCCGTCAATATCCGCAAGTGTCCTTGCGACCTTCAGCAATTTATGGTATGCTCGTGCACTCAGTCCATAATGCTCATACGCCTCCCTGACAAGTTTCTCCGATTGAGCATCAAGCACACAGTATTTTTTTATCTCATCATTGGTCATTCGTCCGTTGCTTCTGCCCTCACCAAGCCTGTCCGACTGAATGCTCCACACGCGTTCTACAATCTCTCTCATATCCCGGCTTGAACAGCCCCGCTTTTTTTCTTTTGCACGCCCTGTAAGCTCATCATAATTTACCCGCTGAAGCACAACTGATATATCTATTCTGTCAAGAATCGGCCTGCTTATTCTCCCGTAATGCCTGTTCACCTCCCAGGCCGTGCACCGGCATCTTGTCCTGTCGGGATAAAACCCGCACGCGCAGGGGTTCATCGCTGCCACCAGCATAAAATCAGCCGGAAGCTCATACGAACCGCTGACGCGGTTAATCATTATTTTTCCACTCTCCAGAGGCTCCCTCAGTTGTTCTATCACTCTCGTATCATAACGTGTAAGCTCGTCCAGAAAAAGCACACCCTTTGAGGCAAGGGACACCTCGCCGGGTTCAATAGTCCGCCCTCCACCTGCAAGTGCCGCCGTTGTGATGGAATGATGCGGTGCCCGAAAGGGTCTTATGCCCATGTTCCCACCGTCACCAAGCTTACCCGCAATGCTGTAAAGACACGCAAGCTCAAGTCTCTCCTGCTCTGACATCTCAGGCATTATTGTAGGAATCCGTGAAGCAAGCATAGTCTTTCCGGCGCCGGGAGGTCCCATAAGCAGTATATTATGCCTTCCTGCAGCAGCCGTAAGAATCGCCTTTTTCGCATAATCCTGACCGGAAATATCCGAATAGTCAAGTCTGCTTTCGTCTTTTTTCCTATTTATATCTGCTCTCTTTGGCATTATTATTCCAAATTCGGAGCCGGCAAGCTGTGACAGATGCTCAACAGGAGTTATCTCAATATCCGAAACCATTGAAGCCTCTTCATAGTTATCTGCCGGAACAACACAGCCTATATAGCCTGCCTTATATGCCGCAAGCACAATAGGCAGTACCCCGCGCACCCCTATAACGCTCCCGTCAAGCCCCAGTTCTCCGACAACGATTCTGCCATTAAGCTTCTCCTCATCTACAATGCCAATCTCCTCAAGAATGGCACAGGCTACCGCAAGGTCAAAGCCGCTGCCTTCCTTGCGCAGTGCAGCCGGTGCAATATTAATTGTCACCCGCCCCTGCGGAAAAGGAAACCCGCACTTCTTTATCGCCACTCTTATCCTCTCTCTTCCATCCTTTACCGAAACCGACAGATTCCCTGTCATCTCTATATCCGGAAGTCCTCCCGACACATCAGCCTCAACTTCAAGAAGCGATGCCCCCGCTGCCGTAACCATAGCACATCCGACTTTACTGACCATACGCATGTCCTCCATATAAAATTATAAAATGTTCCATATCACAGTGGAAATAAAAGCATGAACTTCTGATTAAATGAACCGCCGGGACCATCCTCGGCAGAATTGAATAATAGAATATAAGAACTATGCTTTGTGACTAATATAGCATATCTTTTGGTTATTGACAATATATTTTTGACAAAAATACTAAAAAAATACAGTCCCGGTATATTTCCGGGACCGTATTCATCATAAGGCTTGTTAATCAAGATAGTACAAGGTCTGAAGATTCATCCTGAGGTAAGTAAGTCCAACATCCGACGACCTGTTGTTGTTAACCTCATACATAAATGTGTTACCCACATTTCTTATATCAGACTTAGGATAATAGTAATAGTACAGCTTATTGTTCTTAAGTGCTCCAAAGTAATTGTCCGCTCCTGCCACATGCACCGTGCCTGATACTTCATCGGCATCCGCCTCGGCTGTCCATATTTCGGATATATATCCCCTTGTTCCGTCTTTCTTGGTATAGGATATACGGACATCCATGTTGTTGGAGAAGCTCATATCCTCCGGTCTGAAGTATATGCGGACATAATCGGCATACTCATCAGGCACATCTGACGAATAATCGTTACCGCCCAGCTTATCTACATTGAGGTCATAGGCACTGTTCATGGAACTTCCCGTCTCAGCCGTGAGCTCAGCCTTCTCTATCTTTACCGTAGGCGCGTCATAGCTCAGCCTGTATGCCGCAATCATGGTGTTGACAAAAAGCTTGGCTTCCATATCTCCGTTGACCCTGGAATGACCTACACCTGAGTAAAAGATATTTCCCTTGCTGTATATGTAGTAGTTGTTAGCTACATCATTAGGCGATACGCCATAAGTGAGTGCGCTTCCGTCTCCGTTTTCCGCAGATGATGTGCTTCTTGCACTTCCCGTTCCCGAATTACCGCTCGCAAGCGGGTCTGACAAGCAGTACCATACAGTAACCTCCGGATCCTCCATATTAAGCTGATACCATTGACCATGTGTGGCTGCAATAGGAAGCACATCGGATATTGTGTAAGGGTATGTCGTTACCTGCCCCTCATTAACCTTAGTCGCCGTCGTTGTAATATCGTTCGTATTTGCAAAGCCGGTTGTCTGTGAGGTGTAATTCTCAGTCACAACTGCATTGCCCTGCGGATTGGTTATCATATATCTGTACGGAAGCTTATTTCCCGAGTTGGCATTGTATGATGCATTGGTCCAGCCAAGTCTCTTCATGGTATAGTATGTGAAGCCCTGCTTCTCTGCCAATGCAATGTCGTCATAGGTTCCCGTGCTCTGATATCTTATGAGAGCATCCCTCATAGCCGTGCTCAGCTCACTGCTTACCGCCTTGTATCTGTTCATTCCTATTATATCACGCAGCATGGCATTTGCCGTGTATCCGAACACCTTCCTGCCGCTCAAATCCTTAAGATTGTACATGGATGTTATATCATGGGTGTAGAGAATACTCTTTCCGAGCTTAGTGTAGTACTGAAGATACTCGACAGCTCCGTTGTCATTACTTAAGTCAACACTTCCATAGCAGTCTCCGAAGCCTACAATAATCATGTTGTAGTCGCTGAGCTTTCCAATCTTTTTACCGTCAAGCTCAGACTTTATTACTCTTCCATAGGCATCATACTCATCGGATGCCGCAGCAAGAGCCTCCGAACCAGGGTTGGTGCTGCTTATATCCGCCGATAAGTCGAAGGTGAATCCGCTTCCTGCAAAGAATTTCTCAAAGTCAGCCCAAGTGATTGTCCTGACAGTAACCTCAAAATCATTGAGGCTGCTGTATCTGTCCTTAAACAGTGTATCATTCTGAAGATTCAGCAGACCGCCGTCGTTCTTAGGCATAATCTGAAGAACCTTGAGCTGCTTCTTCTCATCGGTTGAGCGGATTCTTACTGCCGAGGAGCCGGTCTGCGTATATCTTATATTGGAATTGTCAAGTCTGTATACTTCTATCTTCCACTGTACGACTCCCACAATACTTGATGCCACATCGTAGGTGCAGATGTTCCCACCGACTGATGCAACGCCCTCCTTGACCACCTCGGAAGCCGTGAACTTGCTGTCCTTATCCTGATCAACGTATATGCGGTAGTTGTATCCGGCATCAACCACATTGAATCTGAATTCCATATATGCGTTGCCGTCGGAGTTCGTCGGCAGATAGTTAGGATTCGATATCGTAGGATTCGAACTGCTGACCGTATTTCCGTTATATAGAGCAGGCATTGCTGTAAATGTCACTCCCTGTACCTGATTTCTCACAATGCTGCGGATTCTGCTGTCTGTGGACACGAATATTCCGTTTATTGAATCCTCCGTATTCCTGTAGCTGTTCACCAGGCTGTATATATTGGAGTTCTCATCTATAAAGAACTTCTCAAGATTGTACAGATACTGCTCCGTTACAATCGGTCTTCCCGACTCAATATAGCTTATGAGTTCCTGCTTCTTGATATTGGTTATATCATTGCCCGGGAATCTCAGCTCCTCGCTGTTGACAACACTTCCCGTGCTCACGTTGTAGAGGAACTTCATCGATCGGTTACGATTATCTCCCTTATAGCAGGCTGATACCATCTTATCTCCGATGTGGAAATATATCTTTCCGTCAAGGCTGTTGTCATTAAAGTCCGTTATCGTATTACCCCATGAACTTGAACCGTTGTTGAGTGTCACCTGCGCGTTGTTTTTGGTATTGAAAGCCCCGGTATCAAGTCCTACATATATAAGATTGTATTCACTGTTCAGGTCTTCAATCCTGCCAACGAATTCAGCCGTCGTCTGATGTGTTATCTCAATTTTTCCCGCAAAATCAGGAAGCAGCTTTCTTATATAATTAGCCGTCAGAACCCAGTCAGGTCTGCTTGACGCATCAAGTCCGACCCCCGGCTCAATGTCGAGAATCTTTAGCGTTCTATCATCGCCAAAATAAGGATTCTTTCCCGCAACACCGAGAATGTAACGCACCGCATCCGATGAATCGGCTCCCACCGACTCGTCATACCCTGTCCTGTCTGCCGTATCGGCAAGATGCTCCCTGAAATCGTTGTAGATATAATCGGTTCCGCCCCAGGTATTTGTCTGCTTATCCGAGCCGATAAGTCCGCCCACGAAATTCATTGCCACGCTGCTGTTACCATTGTATGTATATATATGGTCACTTACAAATGTCTTGAACTTCTGTTCACTTAAATTTCCGCAGCTTCCTGTGGCAGTCCAGTTATCGTATCTTGTTGAATAGCTGTAAACGTCTCCTGTATAAGTTCTGTCCACAAGCTGTAACGTATATCCCGACCAGTATTCCGCCGCGATTCCGTCGTGAAGCGTATCGACAAGTGTTCCGTTCATATCCTTGATAATCTCATTTCCCGGCTGCAGATACAACTGTTTTACAAGATTCGGATTGAGCGAAATAAGCATCATGCACATCTTGTACACGTTATTTTTGCACGTTCCTCCCGGAATTGTATAGTCCTTTCCGGTATCTCTCAGATTCCAGTCATATACATTCATCACAGCGGATGTTTTTGCCTTGGAGGCTGATGTATATGTGTTCTGGTTCAAATCATAAAGTCTGTTGTCAATTATGATTGAGGCAAAGTTATTTGTCGCTGACACCCTGTCGAAAATCTTTAAGGCAGCAGCCGCCGAAATATCATTAATCTCAAAGCTGTTGAGCGGGTATGATGTGACAGCCGATGTATGTCCGAGACGGTTGGCTGTCTCACCTGCCACATCGCTCTTCCATATATTGATGACCGCATCCATATGATTGCCCGGAAAAATATATATAAGGTCGGCATAGTCAATCCAGTCAGGTGTACTGTTGAGTTCATCCGCCGTTATCGTCTTAATAACACATGAATACCGTGAAGCTGCCTCCTGTGACATGATCAGCGTATCCGTGAGGAACATCTCCCTGTTCTTGTATGAATAATAATACTGGGCGACATTTACAACCTTATCCGTATTACTGCTCGTTCTTGTCGTGTAGATTCTCGCACCCTTCACAGCCTCGGTATCAGCCATCGTTCCGTCAAAGACAACCCCTGAATAGTCAGAAGCCTCGAAGCTGTTGACCGTATGCCAGATGTAGGCACCTTCTCCCACTGCAGTCTTCTTCATTGTAAGTGTATCTGCATCGACAAGGTCAAAGCATCCGCTGCCATCACCGACATACTCATAATATCCGTTGTGAGACAGCTCGGTTCTGCATGCCTCTTTTACCCTGTAATTCCAGTCTGATTCACTGAAGTTATTGTAATACTTTCTCTGACCTTCCTTCTCGTCCTCAAAGAAATATGTATTCTCACTTATCTGTCTTACATCACAGGTGTTCATACTGGCAATGGAAGTAAGCAGGCTTCCGCCAAACATGTCCTCCGTGCGCACAGGCTCACAGCCCGCCACAAGGTATCCGTACTCACCGCACTCCTCAGCCGGAACTATCTCAAGAATGACAAACGGTCTTTCAACGCTTCCGCGTTCAAGCGATGTGAAATTCGAATTTCCATACTGTGGAAGCTCCTCGATATCGTCAAGGACGGCTCTTATTACACTGTCACTGTTGACATTATTCTTAAGTCCCGCATCGACCGCTCTTTGAACACTGCTGCTCACATCCGCATTAACAACCGTCTTTTTCTCCGCCTGAACTCTATGAATCGGCATAACCGAAACCGCCGTAACAAGTGCAAGTACAAAGGCTCCTATTCTCTTTGCCGCATTTTTAATAAATCTCATATTTCTCATAGACATCCGCTCACTTTCCTTCATAAATTAGTGTTCCGTCCATATATTATTCGGCATCAAGCTTTTTGTATCCTGCCGATGTATTTCTAGGCTTAATCTCAATACTCTGTGTCACTTCATCCTTGGAGTTGGCGAGTGTGAAGCTCACACATATACTGTCAACCCTTGAAGCTTCCTTTACGGTATTATATGTATATATCGTGCTGCCGGCATCTTCGGCTTTTTCCAATGCCTTCGCACTTATATCCAGATAAGTGACAAGCTCTGATATGCAGTTTCCCTTATTGTAATCAACCGTCGCCCCCGCGGCATATATATACAGGTAATTCTTATCACCGAAAGGACTCTCCTCAACCCATATATACTGTCTTGCTACACTGTCCTCACCCTCCGCAGGTGCCGCTCCCGTCGTGAAGTACAGAACGGTTCTTCCGTCCATATGCTTCTCCTGAAGCGTAAAATCAGTCCCCTCAAGTATTGCGGCAGACATTGAGGAGGTTATAAGCTGGGAATCATTCTGCAAATCAATCGTTGCACTCTGTTTCCTGAAAAAATTCGTTCCTCCAACCATTATAACAGAAATCATCGAAGAAACTATCCCCATTATTGCAATTCCTATAAGAAGTTCGATGAGCGTTATTCCTCTGTTGTCTGAGACTATATTCTGTTTATTCTTCTTAGAAGCATCCATATATAACCTCTCTATTTGACTTCATACTTTCCCGTCGCGAAAAAAATCGTAAGCTCGCTCTCCTTTTTGCCATGCTCAGCTCTTATAACACCGTTTCCTGACTGCTGGGTGACGGTTCCGCCCGAGGCGAGCGTATACTCAAAACTCTTTATGGCGCCCGTGGACGCATCAAAGGTCATCACGAATCCGCTTATCTCAGCCGATTCAGCCCCGTTGTTCGAATAGAAGAGCCGGCATCTTTTAAGCTCTGTCGTTGTATTGACAGCGGGCGTTACCACATCTCCCGCGGCATTTTTCACGGCATTTTTTGTTATCGTCATGCCTGCATTCTGCTCCGAATCAGTGAATACAGAGAATGAAAAACCGCCCGCAAGATTCTGCGTCATGGTCTTCTGCCTTGTCTCCTGCATTCCCGACGCTATGTTCTTTGTCACGCTTGTCATATTTCCCGCCTGCACAAGCCCTACCGTTGCAAATGACGCACCGATAAATATACCGAGAATGGCAATAACAACCAATAATTCAATTAGTGAAAAGCCTCTGTCCCTGTTATCCATATCGGCATACTCCTTCATTTCTTTAATCCTGCAATTCTGATTCAGCCTGCTACTCCGCATCGGAAGCCGCACTTCTTCTGTAGTTAGCTATATTGATGCAGTCCGAAGCCTGATAGCTGTTAAGATTTCCCTTCGCCTCTTCATCCGGCTTCTTAGCATGTGCTCCATCGTTATATCCTCCATGCTTTCCTATATCAATGACATTACTTCCGTCAAAATAGCCTCGCACTCCTGTGAGTGTCTTTAAAATATTTTCCACAAGCTCAGGCTGTGCCGTGTAGGTTCCGCCCTCAATCCTGATATCACCCGTCGCAATTATACAGCCCGTAAAATCCTGATCCGCAACGACATCCCCGTCAACAATAAGGATTCCCTTGCGTGGTGCCCTGCCGTCTAAGGACGTGCTGAGTCTTACATCTCCCTTTGTCACATATACCATGTAATCCTCTGCATTGCAGCCATCCTCATTCTCAACATAGTAGTATGCACTTCCGGCCTCGGCAATTCTTCCCTTTCCGAGCAGTATATTATCCACCGCACCGTTGTTAAGCTCATCCTCAGACTTAATCTTATATGAAAAACGCATTGAGCCGTAATTGATTGGCGAATGTACCGTGACAGGAGTCCACTCCCTCTCCACATACATCCAGTCATCCTCAAGCTCGATGAGAAGACTTCCGATTATCGTCTGTCTCCACCTTGAATTATCGTATAACACTTTCACAAGCTCATCACCGACACCGTTGTATTCGTTGACAGCTGTTGCATTGTCTCTTATTATTCCCTTCTCATACACACGCGCCGAAGGGTTTATGGTGATGGCAGGTCCGCTGCCCGATGAATTCAGGAATTCCGAATATGCCTCATTTACAATATCCCTTATTCTTATCCTTATATCGGATGCCGCGCTCAAATTATCCGTGCCTGTTATATGAGCCGAGGCACATAGCCCGGCAAAAAGTTCATCGTCATAGAGTGCTCTGTAAAAGCTTGCAGCCGCATCCCCGCTCCTGAAATTATAGTAATACTCGGTCGTTCCGTCGCTAAGCGTATTGGCAATTACCGGCTGTGCCGAATTGAGAAGTCCCTTGGCAAAGAAATTAGAGTCTATGATTCCATTCCATGAAGCCGGAAGTACATAAGCAGTCTGAGTGTATCTTACCGCTATCGACTCTCCCGTTCTGTAATAGCTCTCGTCTCCCGGCGCATCTGTTCCCTCATTGTATACAACCCAGCCGTAGCCTCCGAGAACAAGTGTCTTAATATTGGAAAAGTTGAGCGTTGAGCTCCTGCTGTTGATAATAATTGCACTGCTCTTCGCAGGAGTTGCACTGTCGCTTGAGACACCATAGCCCTCTATGCTGTAACCATAATAGTCGCCGCTTACGGTCACGGAATTATTCTTTGTGTCCTGTGTAAGCGTCAGATCATCCGCCACATAAGCCGAGGCATCCGCACCAATCACGAGGTCTGCCCCTGTAAGCTCGATATTGTCCGCCCATATTCTTCCGTTGCTAAGTGAAATTGCCGAAGCAGAGCCAAGAAGCACCTTTTTGTTGGTCACAATATTTCCTCCATTCACGGTAAGTCTTAACAGACTTGGTGATTCTGCAGTGCCGAAGGTATTGATTCCCAGATTTCCATATATTCCGCCGTTTACGGTGACTGCACCCATGGAATTGATGTTCTTATTTGCCACAAACGAATAATCTTTAAAGGAAAGCAGAATATCACTGCTGTCATCAACTATATTTATATTCGCCTTCTCAGGAAAAACAATCTCATAATCCGTTGTAATCTGTGAAAAATAATCCGTCTTGATGTTCTCATAGGTCACGGTCACATCCTTTATGACTATCGAGCTTATAACTCCGTCAATAATTACAATCTGCGGTGCCTTAGCCACCCTGACGTCAACATTCGTCACAGACGCATCTTTATAGTTGTCCGACATATAACTGCCAAGCTTACCGGCAAGCCTGGTCAAATCAACGGATGACAATGCACTTCCCGCGGTTAATTCATTATCAATCGTATCCTTCACGCTTCCGTCCGACACATCATAGCTCGAGCCGAAGATGGAATAACATGCATTGCGAAAATAAGTATTGCGGAGCAGCTTGTTGGCAGCCTCATTGTCAATCATTGTGATTGAACTTCCGTCAACCTCCAAAAGATTGCTCACAACATAATCATAGGACTCTGCAAGTTCATTGTAGGCATCAGAAGCAAGCCCCGCATATATCTCATCGACAGCCATATCCGCATTGTAAAAAGCATTCTTGGTCTTAGCTTCCATCGCCTTTATCTTATACGACGAAAGTGAAATTGTGGTGATTGTCATAGCGATAACCGCTATAAATGACACCACAACCAATGCCATGATAAGTGATGAACCCTTATTTTCTTTTAATCTGCCAATTCCGTTCATTTTCATACTCAATCCTCCGTCGATACGGAATATACATGTTCCGAATAGCTTCCGTCACGGTTCACATCATAATCCACGCTGACTGTTATCTTGTACAGAGCCGTTATCTCATCGCCCTTGTTGTACGCTATGTGTTTATCCTTATTGCTCTCATTCTTAACCGAATACACCTCGACGTGTTTCCCTGTTTTTCCTATCGTCAGTGTCGAATCCGCAGGAGCCGCCGGATTGTTATAATTTTCTGTCGTATATATGTCAAGTGCTGTACTATAGCTGTCGTTTTCCACGTTGATACTGAAGCTGTCCTCCTGCCTTGTTCCCGCCTGCTCGACAAGATAAAGAAGGACATTCCTTGCATTTCCGTCCTCGTCAGCCAGGTTAACGCTTCCATCTATCTTTATATTATATTTCACACTGTTAAAATGTCTCACATCGGCGCTGATTTCCGTTCCGTCCGCCTCAGTTCTTCCGCCCTCAGCCTTGGCATACAGAAAATACAGCGGCTTTTCATTGTCAAAGGTGAGCACAATCTCATCCGCCTGATATACCAGCGTCCCGATACATCTGTAAAATGCCATCGGTGTCTTTCCCCCCGGAACAGGAATGGCATCCTTATCCTCCGCACGATAGACAACATCATACTTTATCGAATATGTGGTGTTAATCGCAAGCTTATAATCATTGCCCTCCTGTGACACCACAACAGTGACCGTCTTATCTATGTTCTCCTTCTTAAGCTTTGCATACATATCGGTCAAATCAGAGCTGCTCATGCCTTCCGGTGCACTTCCCACATACTCGTCGGCAATAAGGTTGCCGAATGTGTCCCTGAGTGCCACATCATCAGCAGTAACACTGTCAGTAATCCATGTTGTGCCATCCCACTTATACTTTGCAGGTGCAGTCGAAGTGCCATACGGAATCTTCTGATTCTTCATGAGAGAAATTACCTTATTATCATACAGAATAAGCTCACTGTATATAACATTCGCCTCATTGTAGAGGTCTGCAAAATCTGTCTCCTTATAGTCATACTCAGTCTTAGGCGTAAGATTCACGCTCACGCGGAACCTCTCGCCGTCCTCGCCGTTAATCTTGAAGATATATTCCGGTGAAGTCTCACCGGTCTTAGAATCCGCCGGAAACTCATATACCCCCGGAAACGACTTAAGGGCAGCCTCAAGTGCTGCCTTATCTGTCGTATGTTTAACTGTCTCCGTGATGCTTTGAGCCACTGCCGTAGCGTTCTGAAGCCTTCTGCTGTTTCGTGTCACCTTGCCCGACATTATGAATGAATTCATAAGCGGTACGGTCAGCATTGCAAGTATCGCTATCGCGATAAGCAGCTCTATCAGAGAAAATCCGCTATTCTGTTCATGAATTTTCTTAAGACATCTCATAAAGCACCTCTTACACACATTACATTTTTGAGTGATTGCGAAACTCGTGTTTTTGTAAATGACGTTATACAATTTTACTATTTTGACGCCGGACACGCTCCCGCTTCATTGCATCACTTGAACTTACATAATATTAAATCTCTTATCTGTAAAACTTGATTGAACCGTTTGCGCTCTCAATGTTAAACCGAGGAGCTGACGTGTCATCGTTGATTACCTTGATGTTGAGCGTCATATCGGAATTATTGTTGATTGTGACTGATGCGCCGGCGTTGTCAGCGTCGCTGTCACGCTTGCTGCTGAATACCATCAGATCCATGCTTCGTCCCGGGTTAAAAGTTTCCAGTGTACCCTTGCTGAATGCCGCCGTGTCTCCGGGATATGTATTTTCTCCGACTGAATAACTGAGAGTATACTCTCCGTTCTCACCGCCAATGTTGATTACAACAGGTACATTGTCATTGGTATTGGCTGACACCTGCGATGATGTAAGACCTCTGCGTCCAAGCACCACCGAACTCAAATCCGAGCTCTCGGAGCTGAGCGAGAGAGCAATATCATAGTTCGTCATAAGCCCGAACTCATCCGCTGCCTCGACAACCCGGCTTGGATTTGTCTCAGACACAAAGAGGTTCTCCGTTCCAAGGTCGATAGAATCAATCTCAGGCTCATAGTACTCTCTGTCACTACCTGTTATCGCATACTGGGATATGGTGATATTTCCCGTCATCAGCTCATCCTCCTCATTGTAGGAGCATGTCACGGAATCGATTGTATATATGGTGTCATAATCAAGTATATAGGCTAACATATCCTTGAAGGTGTCATAATCACATTCATAGGAATAAGTGACAGTCTTTTTGTAGCCCTTCATATCGGTGTTATACACCGTGCCGCCTGTCGATGAAGGATTGGATGACTGTATCTGTCCGAAGGTATATATAAGTACCGCATCAGGCATGTTCACCGTTCTCATCCACACGCCAAGCTCAGCTTCAAGATTGCTTGTAAAAATGAGTGTAGCCTTCTGGGAAAAACCCGAATCAAAACGTGAAAGCCAGGCATCACACAGAAGGTCGTACCCTTCCGTATCCTGTGCGTACTTCTTTGCGTTTGATTTCTTAGCACTCAGGTCATCATACTTTACCTGCAGTGTTGAAATCTCGCTCTCAAGTGCCGCCGTCTTATCATTCAGGTTGCGGAAGCCAAAGTACCATGCCAGAAACACAAGCAATACGCTTCCTACAAGACATAACAATAATTTGTCACGTTCAGAAATTGCAAGCTTCATAATTACTCTGCCTCCTTTACTTCATTCTCTATGCTCTCAAGCTCACCGCTCTCCTCCTCCGTAACCAGAAGGAACTTGAAGGTAAGTGAAAAGCTCTCGGTAATTACACCCTCTTCATCCTTAGACTCGCTTACGCCCGAAATCTGAACATCATACACATTGTCGAGCTTTTCAAGCTCCTCTAAGAACTTGGCAACACAGAGCTTTGATGAACCCGTGGCGGAGAGAGTTACCTGACCGTTGTTAAACGAAAGGCTTGAAAGTGAAATATCGGAAGGCATTACCTCCTCAAGCTTGTTGTACATATAGAGTACCGAATCATTATCGCTGTATGTAGCGGCTATGAACTGAAGCATATCCGTCGCCTTATCCTTAGCCGTGTAGTAGGCATTAACCGTCTCCTCAACATCCTTAATCCTGTCAATCTCCCCGGCAAGCCTGTCTCTCTCATCCCTTACCTTGGAATAATTCCAATAAGGATATCCAACCAAAAGAGCGGATATAATTACCGCACCCGCAATAAGTACAACGCTGTTGTGCTTACCTTCCTTCTTTTGTGCTGTTTCAATATGCTTCTTGGATACAAAATTGATAGGCTCTAACACTGCACCGAGGTTCTCAAGGTAATTCATGAGGTGGTTCTCAGGCATCTCATAATACTTGCTTCCGGTTATATTCCTGAGTTCCTTCATTGCGACAATCGGAATGTTAAGCTCCGTGCCTAACAGCTCTTCAAGTCCAAGTATGTCAAAGCCATCCGTTATGAGATAAGCCTTCTCAAGCGGGCTGTCCTGATTTCTCGTCGTATAGTAATCCACAACTCGGCTCAGATTGGCAACCATATATCTGAGCGAATCCGTCACCTGATCACCGTCAAAGCTCGAATGAATCAGCTTCTCACTTCTTATAATCTGCTCAGCACCCGCCTCCGGCACCTGCCTCTCATCCATAACAGCATTGATGAGGACATTCCTGCCATACGGAATGGTTCTCTGCATCTGTAATACGCCGTTCTTCAATATATTTACAACCGTTGTCGCATTATTGACCTGAATAACAATATTAGGAGCAGTATCAATCTGATGCTTTATAATCTGAAGCGTCGAATTACCGACGAAGTCGATACACTCAAGCTTCATCTCAAGGCGGTCAGCCAAGGTGTAATAGCTCTCGATGATATCCTCAGGTGCAGCGACAATCATAAGTCTTAACTGCTTTCTTCCCTCCTGAACAAAGCTCTCAAGAACAGAGTATGAGAATACATATTCCTCGGTATTGATTGGGAAATACTCTGAGCAGTTGGCATCGACAACCGACCTTATCTTGTCCTTCTTTACATTAGGAATGGTAATCTCCTTGTTGGCAAACTTAGGTCCCTGTACCGTGAATATAACATGCTTAGCATTGATTCGATTCTTAAATATTGTCTGCTTAAGAATCTTAGAGATTTTCTCGATATCAACAATCTCTCCCTCATCATACGAATTGGCAGGTGTAGGAACAGTCTCAGCCCACAGCACCGATACGTTTCTCTTGCTGTTGTCAAGCTCACACAGCTTGATTTCTTCACTCCCTATCGAGATTGTGATGAATTTGGTAACCTTTGAAGCCATAATTATCCTCGTTTCTGAGCGACTTGTCGCGAAGAGGCGATGAGAAATTCACGAATGTGATTTCTCATCTGCCATCAAAGCAATTTGTTTTCGCTCTAAAACAAATTGCAGGTGTGTTAAATAAGCTATCGAGCTTATTTAACACACTATCCTCCATGATGGAATTTAATGCGATTCTGCCGGAATGTCCTGCATCCCGGACGTTGTGGGATTTATCCATACCGATACAAAACATCTTAATCCGTACGCTGTACTATTTTACTATATTACCATCAGGCACGCTCTCGCTACATTACATCACGTAGCGGTGCATAGGCAGCCAAAATACGGCTGCCAAACACCGACGGCTGTAAAGTACCTGATTTGCAATATAGTAAAATAGTACAGCTGTTTATTGACAAATTTGCATTTTGTAAGCGTCAATCATATCGATATGGATAAATCTCACAACTGTGTGTTAAAATTCATTTTCTAATATATGAAACTCCTATCATATCTGTTAGATTACGATAGTTCTTTTACATATTTCTGCTTTCATAAGTACATGATATGGACGCATTTTTCCATGCACAATAAGTAAAAATATGTAAGAGAACTATCATGTAAGAAAGTTCTCTACATTTAGTAGTTCTCTTAAAATAGTGAGAGATACCAGTTAATCATGGTGTCTCCTGCGAGCATTGCGATTACCATTCCTATCGAGAGGTATGGTCCGAATGCAAGCTTTCTGCCTTTTCCCGCAAACTTCATAAGGCACAAGTGAATTATCGAGCCGACGATACAGCCAAGCAAAAAGCCAAGGGTAATCTGCTTCCATCCCAGGAAGAGTCCCGCAGCCGCCATAAGCTTAACATCGCCGCCACCCATCGCCCTGCCTCCCGTCACAAGGTTGAGCAGAAGCAGAAATACGCTGACGCACACAAGCCCAATCAGGTGTGAAACAATATTGTGATAATCAAGCGCACATCTGAACACGCCGAGCACCAGAATCGTAATATTGATACCCACCGGAATCTCGTAGGTTCTCCAGTCGATAACCGACAATGTGACCAGACACGAGAAAAAAAGACACATAAGTATGCTGTCCACACATATACCATTAACCACAAATATCAGTACATACCCGATTCCGTTCATCGCCTCGATGAGCGGATATTGTACTGAAATCCGTGCCTTGCAATAACGGCACCTGCCACGAAGCTGCAGCCACGAGAAAAGCGGCACCAAATCGTACCACCTAAGCCCGTGCCCACAGCTCATGCAGTGTGAACCCGTAGTTGCAATATTCTCTTTAAGCGGCAGCCTGTAAATGCACACATTTAGGAAACTGCCTATCACAATCCCGAAGAGGAAGATGAGTATGTAAAGTGAGATGTAAAACTGCATAGTTGGCAATTATCTTGTTACAGAGTATTTTATGCTTTTACCATCTATAACATTTGTACCATCTGTAAACTCAACTGTAATTGAGCCCGTCGTTGTATTTACCTTAGCCTGTAATGTTGTTCCCGCTTTTGCTGCTTTAGCTCCAAAAACGCTAAAAGTAGTTGTACCAGCATTTGTCTTAAATACTGCATCCTGAGCTAAATAGTCTTTTAAAAGATTCTGGAATTTTGTATTTACACCTGCCTTAGGCTCTGTTGCAAACGCACTTCCATTATACGCACTAACTAAATTAATTGTACAAATCTTTTCTGTTCCTGTCGCATTTGCAATTATAGCATCATATACATCTTCATCTGTCATCGCAGCCTGAACATTACCTGCTAAAGTATCAAGTGCCTGAAAATCTTTAGCTTCTCTTGTCTTCTCAATATTGCTGAGAAGTGACGGTGCAATAACACCAACTAATACTACCATAATAGCGATTACTACCAAGAGTTCTACGAGAGAGAAACCCTTATTGTCTTTGTTTAACTTCTTCATACTAAAGTCTCCTTTAAATATAAATATTTAGGCTTGCGCCCATATATGTTACGCGGTGGTCGGGTAGCCCACCGGGATAACCGGATTAGGTTGTTTTATGTATCACAGGATTAGGCGGTATCTCGTATTGTATCGTCAAAAACCTGTTTCTGAATTTATATATCTTCCTTCCAAGATTGTTGTCGACCTTTAGGGAATCTTTTTTATCTATCTTTTCAAGATATTTACGATATTCCTCATGTGAATGGAAGCTGCCTCCTACCCCATAGGCATCCGATACAAGGTACAGGCAAATGTCCTTATATTTGTATTTATCGCTTAGGAATATATCCTTAAACCTGATGGAAAGAAAATCATTTATTGTTGTCGAAAACTTATCCTGAATCGCTCTTATATCAAGGAACTTTGGTTCTTTGACATTCTTCATTTCCAAAATATACAGATTGTAGGAATCGCAGGAATTGTCCACCGCGACAACATAATCTGTCGCCTTAGGCGGAGTGGCATCATGCAGCCCATTGTAGTAGTCATCGACCTTGACTCCGGCATATTCGGAATGTGTCAATTTTTCATCAACTCCAACCTCAATGCCTTCATCCTCTATCTCATACCTTATACAGCTTTTTAACTTAGGTTCATTCTGTATCCTTGATATCATTCTGTACCCTCATTATGCTCCTGTATAATCTGCTCACGCTCGTTATACAGTGCCTCACTTACATCAATGAAGTTCTCGTCATCAGCCCCACACTCATCTATATGCATAGGTTTTGAAATACTTCCCTCTGCCCCCTTCTCAAGATATATCGGCTGATATATATGATAGTCCAACTTTCCTGATAGGACAAGATTGTTCAATTTATTGAACACATAGTTGCTATGTGATGACATTACAATCGTTATTCCGGCTTGTGCAAGCTCAGCGAAAACTTCCATAAGCTTCAACTGATTGTTAGGATGTAAGTGAGCCTCCGGCTCCTCTATGAATAGAATGCCGTTATTGTCTATATAATTGCTGCCCTTATTAACTAAAACATATTTAAGAAAAGCAACTATAGGTGAAATCTCAGAAACCATTGAAGATACTTCTGTCAAAGAATACTGAACCTTCATACCTTCCGGTGCATACATCAAAGTATTTTTATTTTTATCAATAATCACTCGTCCTTTAAGGATTGAGTTTTCTATGATATTGCAGCACTTTTTTATTCTTTCATCCATTGTCTCAGACGTATAAGCACCATAATTAGGTATTCCTGACAAGGCAATGAAATAATCAGCAACAGGTTCTGATATGCCAGGCAGTTCTATCTTTTTGGTTAATGCCGACCTGTTTTTAGAAAGCTCTGCAACTATCGCACCGAAGGCATTCATTCCACTATATATCCCAGATCTTGAAGCAGGAAGAAAATGAACCTGGCCTACTTCATTTTGTATTCCAAGAACAATGTCATTTAAAATTGGATTAATCTTATACAGATACTCAGCATACCCAAAAGCAATCGGTTTAGACTTTCCTTCTCTATAATCATTATCTGTCCTGCCCGTTATAGTTCCACCCTTGATATCTATATCCATACTGTGCTGTCTAACTGTAAAATAAATATGCGGATTCTTTGACAATATCAAATCAAAATTCCCAAATGTATTACGACAGGAATTTATAAACTGTGGAATAATAAAATCTGATATTTCCTTGTACATATCTATTCCACTTTTATATTCTTCCTGTTTTTCGGCTAAAATACTCTCATTACCAGTTATGCTATTTACATTAGATATCGAATGATACAAATCAAGCAGAACTTGTGTCATCTTTTTTTCATCGATAGGTATATTCATAAAAGCCTTCAACAACAGATATGCCACCTGCATAGCATAGGACTTACCGATATTATTATCTCCGTATGTGACAATAAGCTTATTTGAAAAATCAAACTCAAATTCTTTTATAGGACCAAAATTAGTAATCTTTATCCTCATACAGCCCTCTTCACTTTCATATATGCTCTTAACATGTCCACTCTTCACACCCTTGCCGTGCGCGGTATTTTATCTACGCACAGAGCGGTTTATGGGAGAAGCTTAGCGTTTCGACATTCTGCCGAAGCAACAGCAATTTCCAACACGATGTTGGAAAAGATGCAATGGAGCCATGGATGGCGACTTTGCATCGCTTGCGTCCCCCTTATTCCATCTTCCCGCAGAATGTCTGAAACAGCTTAGCTTCGTACATTCAAGCGATGCGTGCAGATAAAATACCGCGCACTCAACATGTAGCGGGGTCGCATTTTTTATCTCTTATCCGATTCCATTGTACAGCGTCAGCATCGGCGCATACACTGCCGCAATTATCGCCACAACGATAACCGCAAGGAACACAATTACAAGTGGCTCGAGAAGTGCCGTCATCTGCTCTGTTGCCATCGTGACTTCTTCATCGTAGTAATCTGCCACATTGTCAAGCATTTCCTCAAGATTACCTGTCTCCTCACCTATACCAACCATATGTACAATCATCGGCGGAAATATTCCGCTTGTCCTTAGTGGTCTTGAAAGTGGCTGACCACCCTTTACCTTTTCCTTTGTATCCTCAAGTGCATCCTCATATATTACGTTTCCGATAACTTTTCCTGTTATGGAAAGTGCCTCCACAACGGACATACCTGCCGCAAGCAGTGTCGACATCGTTCGAGCAAATCTTGAACATGCCGTCTTGGTGTTAAGCTTTCCGAATATAGGAGCCTTGAGCTTCATCTTACCGAAATTACGTTTTCCCACCGGTGTATTTCCGTATATTTTTATCGCAATAACAACTGCAGCTATGACAAGTATAATCGGAATCCAGTTTGCAATAAGGAAATCACTCAGTCCCATTACCGCGAGCGTATATGCAGGCATATCCATATCCATGTCATCAAATGTCTCCATGAACTTCGGAAGTACCGCAACAAGCATTACAGCCATTACCACGATTGCAACAATTATAAGTATAATCGGGTACATCATTGCTTTTTTTACAAGCCCTTTGAGTCTGTTCTCCTTCTCAAAATGCACTGCCATTCTCGACAGTGATGTCTCTAACGAACCTGACTGTTCACCGGCTGCAACCATGTTAAGGAGCATCTCAGGAAATATCTCACCCTGTTTTCTCATTGCAAGTGCAAGCGTCTCACCTTTTTCGACGCTTGCCTTTGTCTCGGATATTGCCTGCGCAAGCTTCTTATTCTCTGTCTGCTGAGACAACATGTCAAGTGCCTCAATCACGCTTACTCCCGCCTTGAGAATACTGTTGAACTGACGGCAGAACACCGACAAATCTCTGACGGAGGCTTTTTTCTTTCCGATGTTAATCTCAATATCCTTATTGAGGAGCGATGCCGCCTTGAGCGATATCACCATGCTTGCTTCGGCTTTAATTGCATTTCTTGCTTTATCAATATTGTCAGCTTCGATAGAACCTTTCTTCCGCTTGCCATCTTTCGTGACAATTTCATAAGAAAATGATGCCATATGTCTCCATCCCCACCTGTTTTTTACGCTATCATGCTTTACTTTATCATATTGGATTCGCATGTTTTGACACCTGAATCCATAGATGTTGGGGTCAAAAGGTATTTTGCAAGCAAGCATGCTTCAGATTTCTGACCTTTTGACCCTGATACCATCCATAATGACAATTATAGTAATTATTTACATTTTTGTCTATAGAATCAACTTACCTATTTATGGTAAATTTTACCCAATTTATACAATATTCGACATCCAACAGAACCGGACATACCATCCGCTTACTCTTTCATTTTATTTTATAAAGTAAAAGAGCTTTTCACGATAACATGCTATCCGTAAAAGCTCTTTCCAACATCAATATTTTACTGCTTCACTGTTTTCACCGACAGCCATTCTTCAACTATGTTTACGCTGGTATGAACTGCCTGTGCTATCTTGTCTACCGCCATTCCCATATCAAAGAGTGTCATTGCAGTCTGCTCAAGTGCTTCCGTGCGTCCTTGACTCAATCCCTGACTTATTCCTTCGTTGAACCCCTCATTCTTTATCTCATCCAAAAAATTTCTCATGTCAGATTCACTCCTTATCTTCTCATATATATGATAATTAGCTGTTCCACTTACCT